>Ga0208814_1000810_pt1 | contig 16677 bp, 6 predicted proteins | sample MalvirAntarct_55_FD_184253 | JGI IMG/M metagenome (GOLD analysis project Ga0208814, IMG submission 184253) | Marine viral communities from the Global Malaspina Expedition - Malaspina viral metaG Antarct_55 (SPAdes) (version 2) | ecosystem: Environmental > Aquatic > Marine > Oceanic | place: South...
GAATAGCTGCTATAGATGAAAAAATATCTGTATTTAAAAGATTTCAGAATCCAACATACGTTGCTAATTACTTTGACTTATCAGTCATAACTGATCTATATAAAATAGGTACAGTTGTATATAATACTCCTATAGGTACTCCAGTAGAATTACAAAGACTACCAAGGTCTAGTTTCTATAATATACAAAAATCGCCATTAACGGCACCCACAACTACATTTCCAACATATCTTTACGAAAACAATAGACTATATGTTTCACCGGCTACTATAAATGTAGGATTTACCGCGGCTACGCCTGGTGATATAAGTGTTGATTATGTAAAAAAACCTAGCAATCCAAAATGGAACTTCACAGTAGGTGGTTTAGGTCAATATGTATTTACTTCAAGCGCTGCAGGACCTCCAGCTATACCATCTGTTGATTTCGAATTACAGTCAACAGAGCAAACTACAGTTATACTTAAAATATTAATATATGCTGGTTTAATAATAGAAGATCCTACAGTTATACAAGTAGCTGCTGGGCAAGTTCAACAACAACAACAAAATTCAAAAAGCTAATAAATGGGACTTATAACCGAAACTAATCAACAGTATTATGCGGGCGCTCAAAAATTTCTAGCAGCAACAGCTTTAGGAGGACAAGTGTTTACAACTACTTTTGACACTAATTTAGTGTTTGGAAGTTTTAATCCATTAGCTGTAGACTATACTTTGAACAATTTCAAACTATACACAGCTGCTCCAGGTGTATTAACTTACACTGAATATACTAACGCTTTTACCGTTGTTGGTAACGCTATAACTATAACAGCGGCAATACCTTTAAACACTAGTGTTGTTGTTCAATTAAAAACACTAGACGGAGGAAATTATGGTAATAGAGATGCCGTAGGTAACACTGTTGAAGAGAACTATGATGATTACTCTTATATAAAACTAAACGAAGTTATAAATAATTTTATAGTAGCTTACGTTGGCGCTGGTAAAAACATACCTAGCTGTAAAAGAACTGATCTTATATTTCACGCAAAACGTGCTATGCAAGAATTTAGTTACGATACACTTAATAGTATAAAATCTCAAGAATTAAATATACCACCAAGTTTAAGCGTTATAATTCCTCAAGACTACGTGAATTATGTTAAGATGTCATGGATAGATCAGATGGGCGTTAAAAGACCTATATATCCAGCAAATAACTTAACAATAAATCCTTATGAATTACCTATTCAGGATAATAGAGGAGTACCTACTCAAGATAACTTTGGAGAAAATCTAGAAGGTACTTCACTAACAGAAAGAAGATGGGCAAAAGCCGATGACAAGTTATTAAACGGTGAAGCCAACAACCTGCGTCAGATTGATTTCGACTATGATGGGTATGATTACACGAGAGGCATAGCTCAAGGTCAAATTTATGGTTTAGATCCTCAGTACTCTCAAAGTAATGGTTGGTTTGGTATAAACCATAGAGAAGGTAAAATATCTTTTTCAAGTAACCTAGCAGGTTCTTTGATTGTTTTAGAGTACATTTCTGATGGTTTAGCTTACGACCTTGATACTAGAGTACCTAAGATGGCGGAAGAAGCTATGTATGCTTATATGCATCATGCTGTGCTAGCTTCTAGGTCTGGTCAACCTGAGTATGTAATTAATAGACTTAATAGAGAAAAAGTAGCTAAACTTAGAAATGCAAAAATAAGATTATCTAACATAAAACTTGATGAAATAGTTCAAGTTATGAGAGGTAAATCTAAATGGATAAAATACTAAAATATGGCAGAAGTTAAAAATGCTTTTATAAAGTCTAAGATGAATAAAGATCTTGACGCTAGATTAATACCGTCTGGAGAATATAGAGATGCTATAAACGCTCAAGTAAGTAAATCTGAAGGAGCAGATGTTGGTGCTTTAGAGAACGCTTTAGGTAATGCTATCGTTAATCAAGGTGATTTTAGTGTTAAATCTGGACTTGCTTCAGGCGCTTTAAAGTCTATAGGATATTTAGCAGATGAATCTAGTGGTAATATATATGTTTTTTTAACAGACAATACACCAGACACTAATCCACTTGGTATCTATAAGCAAACGGGCGCTGGTTCAAATCACTGCATATACAAATACAATACAAATACAAACGAATCAATAAAATTGATTGATGGTGCTTTCTTAAATTTCTACACATTAAATCCTATACATGGAGTTAATTTGCTAGAAAATTTATTGTTTTTTACAGACAATAGAAATCAACCAAGAAAAATAAATGTAGTAGACGCTGAGACAGTTAATTACTACACTTCTGAAGATCAAATATCTGTAGCAACATATAACCCTTATGCAGCTATAGAACTTTTTAAAGAAAGTACTCTTTCTGCTGGAAACTACGAAACAACAATGAAAGACGTTGTAAGTAAATTTCTTCCTAACGGAGGAACTGCTATATGTAGTCAAGCTATTCCAGGTAACGCGGATACAGTCGTGTTAACTAATGGAAGTTTATCTATGCGTATATACCCTAATGAACCTAGAGAGTTTCAAAAAGTAAGTAGATTATACCAAGGCGTATTAACTCCCGTAGGTGTTGTCGACTCATATACTACAAATTCACGCGAGTTAAAATTTAAGGCAAATATAACAGTTCTTCAGAATGATGAATTATTTATTATTCCAAATCCTTACTACAACAGTGCTTATAACGGAGATCCTAGGTTTTTAGAAGATAAGTTTGTTAGATTTAGCTATAGATTTAAGTTTGAAAGTGGAGAGTACTCTATAATAGCGCCTTTTACACAACCGTGTTTTATACCAAAGCAAGATGGTTATTTTTTAAATGAATCAGAACTTAAAGGTGATCAAGATCAAGCTGTAGATTCTACTATAGTTGATTTTATGGAAAATAAAGTTAATGAAATTGGTTTAATAATACCGCTACCTTCAGCAGCTAACACTCTTAAGGGTTCTTTTCATATACAAGAAGTTGACATATTGTACAAAGAATCTGATGGCTTAGCTTTAAAAGTTGTGGAAACTATACCAATAGCAACAATAAGCGCATTAGGCACAAGCACTTATTATACATACGTCTATCAATCTGACAAACCTTATAAAACATTACCTAGCAGTGAAATAATCAGAGTTTACGATAAAGTACCTGTAAGAGCTTTAAGTCAAGAAGTTATAAGTAATAGAGTTGTTTATGGTAATTTTCAAGACAAGCATACGCCGCCTTCTTTTTTAAATTATAATGTTTCTGCTACTGAGAAAGACGCTTTTAGTTTACAAACAGGTTCAGGTAACGTAAATGGAGCAATAGCAAATCCAAGTACCACGATAATATTAAATAACGCTACTGGTGTTATTAAAATTGGTAGCATCGTAACTGGTACATTTACACAAGCGACGGCAGGTGAGGTGGTTGTTGTAACTACTACGGGAGGCGTGTCCCCAACAATAACTACTAATATAGCTTTAACTGTAGCTAACGCTGTAGTGTTATCGTTTAAGCCAATTGGCCCAGAGTCAAATACTACTAGTGTAATAGAATACCCAAGCAGTTCTTTAAAAACAAATAGAAATTATCAAGTAGGTATTGTTTTATCTGATAGATTCGGAAGACAGTCTACTACTATACTATCTAACTCTACAGCTTCAATCTCTGTAGGCGAAAACGTATATATTGGCTCTACGCTGTATTCTCCTTACATAGGAACAGGACAGGATAGAGTTGCTTGGCCTGGTAATTCATTAAAAATATTATTTAATGATCCAATAGGACCAGCAGATAAATCAGGTACATCTCCAGGTATATATAATGGTGACTCCACTAGTGCAAGTTATAATCCACTAGGCTGGTATTCTTATAAAGTTGTTGTAAAGCAAACGGAACAAGAATATTACAATGTATATACTCCTGGAGCTATGAAAGGACTACCTGATCTTGTTAATAACAGTATTGATAGCCCTAACACTTCTCTTGTAGTTCTTATAAATGATAATATAAATAAAATACCTAGAGATTTATCAGAGGTTGGACCTCAAGATAAGACTTTTAGAAGTTCAGTTAGGCTTTTTGGTAGAGTACAGAACACTAGAACAGGTGGTGGTGGAGCTAATATTATTAGCAAGAACTCTCAATATTTTCCTACTATAACACCTTTTACAACTGTTGCGATAGAGAATATATTTAGTACTTTTGATATCCCTGGATCAGGTACACCTCTAATTGACCCTACAGTAGTTTCTAGCCCTTATTCAAGTTTATTTAAAGTTCAATCTAATCCATTTTTAGCTGAAATAGTTACCACTCAAACACCTTTAGATCAGTTTGGAGAAGAAAACACTTTTAAAAATGGACCTATATATGCAAAAATAAATACTTTAGCTATTTTTGAAACAGAGCCAATTGAATCTGCTTTAGATATATTTTGGGAAACAACTACATCAGGTTTAATAAATAATTTAAACAATATAATATTAACTAGCTCTAACGGAGCTGAAGGGTTTAGTACTTTTAATAATAGTCTTTTTGACGAAGGAGTAGGCGCTGTTGGTAATAGAAATGTTATAGATACAGATTTTAGATTAGTAAACAATTTAGGAGCAAATATACCTTCTTCGCAGATAAACAGCTTTGTAATGGATAGTGTTTTTAATAACCAAGACCCACCACAGCAGGTATTTGGTAGTGGAGTTGCTAATCCATACTTTACTTTTGACGAGGTAGCACCTGCAGGTTCTAAAATATTTAATATAAATGTAACAGATAATTTTATAAATAACATATATTTTTCATCTACAGCTAGTACAACTGCTGTTTTTGACTTTACATTTACATCTGAAGTAGAAGCTCCTAACACAAGTCCAGTTACTACAACCACAACATTGACAGCTGCTTTAAAAAATATTGCTCCAACTATAATACCTCCTCAAGGAGAACCTTCTACTGGTTACGCATTAGATTCTTCAGTTACTCAATCAACTCCAGTAACTAATTTAACAGGTGTAAATGGCGCTTGGTCTGGCAATCCTAATAGAGGTAGAGGTTTAACTTGGTCTGTCAATGAAGTAACAACAGCTGCAGACTTAAGTGTAAGTCTTTTGTCTAGTAATCTTTTTTCAGTATCATTTACTAATACAGGTGTATTAAGTACTTGTAATTTAAACAGAACAGGAGGAACTACTCCGGCTGATAATTACATTGTAACTCTTAGGCTAACAGACGACAATAACGAATTTAAAGAAATACCAATAACTGTTAGATACGTTGCAACAGTTCCATCAGTAGGTGTAAGTGGCGCTGTAGATTGTCAACAAATAACTGATATACAACAATCAGGTATTCCTGATGAAATATTCTACTACAGTTATGTAATACTCAAAGTAGATAACGGTTTGCATCCTGGTTTTTATCTTTATTTTGCTGGGGCTTTAGAAGGCAATAATGCTTATAAAGGTTGGGAAACGCTTCAAGATGATACTGATGCAAATGGTAATATACAAATCGACTATACTAATTCTACTAAAGCACCTAATGGAACCTGTCAATCAAGTAGGTGGTTCTCTGGCGCTACTGCAGATATTGTTTGGAACAAAATGAAAGGATGTGAAATACCTCAAAACCAAACTCCAGACTCTACAGATACTAGAAGTTTAATTACTATAAATCCTATAACAAACTATACATTTACAGTAGTGTAATAATAATAAAAAATAAGTGATAATTATATGGGAGCAATAATAGAAGTAAAATACTTTAATAACTTTCTACTTAAAAGAGTAGGTACAAATGCTACTCCATCAATACCCTCTTACAATGGATCTTTTGGTATACCAGTTAGCTTAGGTGGATATCCTGTTCTTGATGCTAACACCGAAGTAGACACAGATGACGCGTGGGTGATTGAAGAAGCTAGAATAAGAGGAGGATATAATAACACAAGTGTTGATCTAGGTGTTAAAGCTTATTTAGTTGAAGACGAGCCAAATGCAGTTATAAGAAGTAATTCATTAATATACTCAGGTATATTTAATTCTAGAACTGGTATAAATGATACAAATGTTTTTTCTATTGGAGAGAATATCACTAAATCAGCAGATCCAGCTAATGGTAGTATACAAAAACTATATGCTGAAGATACTAACTTAATTATATTTCAAGAGTCAAAAGTATCAAGAGCTTTAATAGATAAAGACGCTATATATACAGCTGAAGGGCAGAGCGCTATAACAAACATTAATACAACAATAGGAACTATACAGCCTTATGCTGGTGAATTTGGAATAAGTAAAGATCCAGGAAGCTTTGCTGTTTATGGTTATAGAAAATATTTTACAGATAGAGATAGAAATTGCGTATTAAGACTTTCTATGGATGGCTTAACAGAGATATCAAACTATGGAATGTATGATTACTTTAGAGACCAATTAAACAACATAGATACGCCTGGAGCCGCTGGAATTATAACAGGTGGTTGGGATATACACAATAAACAATATCTTTTAAATACTTCTGAAGACGTTGAAGACCCTACGTTTAACACTTTGGTCTTTGATGAAAACGTATTAGGTTGGACAAGTTTTTTCACTTACAATCCAGACCAGGTTTTGAGTTTAAAAAATAATTTTTATACTCTAAAAGATGGTTCACTATATCAACACTATTTAGAGCGAGACAGTACTAACGCAGTAGTTCCAAGAGGTAGGTTTTATGGTATTACTAAGCCATCTTCTATAACTTTTATATTTAATCCAAATGTTAGCATGTCTAAGGTTTTTCAAACTGTAAATTACGAAGGAAGTAATGGATGGCAAATAGATACATTTACATCTGATCCTACGGGAAAAGATTTTTATAATAAATGGAAATTTACAGAAGATGTAACAAACACTTCAAGCCCTACGCGACCATCAGTATATAGTTATGTACAAGGGTCTTACGATGACGCTGGTAGTATATACCCTGCAACTTTGAACTATCCAATAAGAAGAGCTGGATTTGATAGAAAAGAAAATAAATACTTTGCTAATTTAGTTAATAACAGTGTAGCTAGTCAAGCTGAAGTTTTATTCGGCAATAGTATAAGCGGTATAAAAGCTTATTTTGCTACAGTTAAAATATCAACAGATACAGTTACTGATCCAGGTGGATTAAAAGAATTATTTGCTGTTTCATCTAATTATTCAGAATCATCATATTAATGACAGAACAAGCTACAGTAATTAAAGAGTCTAATTTTTTATCAATAAATGAATTTAAAGAAGTAGTTGTTTTATTAGAAAACAAAATGCTATCTAGCAACAATCCTAGTATTGTTAAAGGTAATTCAGATTTTTTTCCATTAACTCATTCGTTTTCTGAAGGAATATACATAAGAGAAATGTCTATGAGAAAAGACAGTATGGTTATAGGTAAAATACATAACAAAAGTCATACGTGGTTTTTAATGAAAGGTAAAATAATAGTAGCAACAGAAAAAGGTGTTGAAGAGTTTACAGCTCCAACATATGTAAATGCTTTTGCTGGTGCTAAAAGAGTTATACAGGCAATAGAAGATTCAATATTCATAAACGTTCATCCTAATCCTGACAATATAACTAATATAAGTGAATTAGAAAACATGCTAACTAGTAAGAGCTACGAAGCATATACAGAGTTTAAAACTAAAAATAAATAATATGACAATGATAACAGCCGGCATAGTTGGCGCTTCACTATCTGCAGTTAGCGGTATATTCGGTGCTATAAGTGCCGGTTCAACAGCCAGGGCAGCGTCAGCACGTAAAAGAAGATTAGAGAAAAAACTTAAAGGTTTAGAAGACAAAAGACAAGAGGTTATAAACCCTTTTGAAGATGTAACAAGCTTAGCTGGCATGCTAAGTAATCCCATGGCTCAGTTGTCAGTTGCGACACAAGCCGCTGAGATGCAAATAGAACAAGCAGACATATCTTTAGCCAATACACTCGATACAGTTAGATCAACAGGTGCTGGTGCCGGTGGAGCAACCGCTTTAGCTCAAGCCGCTTTGCAATCTAAAAAAGGCGTTTCAGCTAGTATAGAGGCTCAAGAAGCTCAAAATGATAAAATGAGAGCTCAAGGAGAGGCTAATTTACAGCAACAAAAAATGTCGGAAGCTCAGCGAATTCAATCTGCAGAAGTTTCAGGTAAGCAATTCGTATACAATGAATTTGAAAAAAGAGAAATTGCTGAATTAGATAGAGTACAAAGTCAAATAGATGGTCAAGCCGCTGCTGAAGTTCAAGCTAGATCAGATCAAAAAGGTGCTATAACAGGTATGTTCAGCGCTATGGGTGGAGTTGCTTCAAGTTATATGTCAGCTACTGGAAGTATGGCCGCGAAAGGTTATTCATACGGTAAAGGTGGAAAATTAACATACACAAAACCAGAATAATGAGTTACAGAGACCCAAAAACAGCAATAGACACTCAATCAGCTAAGCACCTTGAAAAACTACAAAATTCAATAGTAACTGGATTTGATAAAATATCTAAAGGAGTTGTTTCAGATGTAAAAGACATAGAGGATAAACGCTTGAAAACTATTGCAGCTACTGAAAAAGCTTCTCAAGCCACAATAAAATATAATGCTGATTGGAACAAGAAAACAGATTCAGTTTTAAGTAATAATTTTTTTGGTTTTAAATTTCAGACTGCTGCTAAAGCAAATCTAGCACAAAGAAATAAAAATCTACTTAAAAGTTTTCAAACAAATGAAGATGCTGTTTTCAATCAAAATGTTGCAAACATGCCGTCCGTGTTAGACGACGAAGCTAAATTATTAGGTATTTTATCTAGCAATATAGGTGAAGATTTAGCAAATCGTGATAACTGGGGAGGTTTAGATCCAAATCAAAGCGGTGATGGCTATGAAATAGCTATGGGTTTTGTGAACTTAAACAATGCAGGGTATAAAAGAAAAATAAAATTTGACGCAACAAATCCTAATGGAAATAATTTTACCTATGGTTTTACAAAAAATGAGAATGGTTTTATGGGTCCAGTAGGTGTAGAGAGAAGTATAAATAGCTTTCAATTAAAGCAATACTCTGCAAGACCTGAAGACGGTTTGTATGATACTATTGTAGATTTAAGGCCAGCAATGAAAACAGAAGTTGAAGGAATTGGATTATTTAAAGCAGAATCTAAAGGCGTGTTCAAAGACACGTGGTATGAAACCGAAGAAGATGGAACTTTCAAGATTTTCACTGAAACTGACGAAGATGGAACTACAAGAACATATAAAAAATTAAGACAAGACGATATAAAATCTTTACTAAGCAGCACCACTGATTCAGATATAAAAAGTTTAACTGAGAAGCAGCAAATATCAATGTTTAATTTTTTAGAATTAAAGAGGCTAAAAAAACAGGCATTAGATAACGCAAAACAAACTGGGAAAGACACACCTGATCTTAACGTAATAGCAGATAAATATCGCAAATCTACTGATTTTAAAGATTTTGGAGCTCCTTTAACAGATGAAGAAAATATTGAATTGAATAAATTATATACTAATTATCAATATAATGAGTATGTTAGTAGCTCTGGAAGAACTTTACTAAGTACAACACCTTTGAAAACAGATCAAGAATCTTTATCTAGAAGAACAGACAGAGAAGCTAGAGCCTTGGCAGACAGAAACGGTAGCGCAATTGCTCAAAATTTAATAGATACTGATAACCCTGAAATTATAAAAAAATTAGTTGGTTATAATAAGAACAAAATTTCACAAATAAGTAAAGATTTCAGTAAAGACGGAAAACGAATGATAAAAATAATCATGACTGGCACGAGTACAACTGAAGGTGATGAATTTAATTTTGATATAAATAAAAGATCAGAGTTGTTAAATGTAGCTCAAAAAATATATCCTGGAGAAAGTAAATCAGTTAAAGCTGAAAGACAAGCTTTCGTAAAGCGTTTAGAACCAAAAGATCTTGTATTTGATCCAGTAACTGGAACAACAAAACCTAAAAAATAATAATATGCCAGATTATAGAATAAAAAACGGAGATGTAGTTTTTGTAGAAGACAAAGATGTAGATCAATTTTTAAGCCTTAATGAAGGAGCAGTTCTAATAGATCCTAAGCCGGGAAAGAAGTTAGACCCGAATGCAATTGTAGACGGGTCAAAAAATACGGACTCAGATTTGGTAAAACCTTCATTGGAATCACAACCTATAAGTAAAAGAGATTCAATAGTTGCTAAAATTAGAAAAACTGAAAGTAAGATTACAAAATCAGAGGAATATTCAGATTTTTACAAAGATGAAAGAGATGTAGAAAATTTAAAAAAATATAAGGATCAATTGGCTGCTTTTGATAGCGTTGAAGAATCATTAAAGGTTGACATGGACCAAGCTATGTTTAATTATGAAACAAGAACAGGCATGAAACCTAAAAGCATGTTTGATCTACAAGATATTGATTACAAGCCAAGAGGTCCTGATGGCAGTATTTTGCAAGAAAGAAATGAAGCTGGTGTCATAAAATCGGATTTTGAAAAAGACGTGAGTGGATTAGAATTCAGTCAAGACAAAAGAACTAAATTATTAAGAAATGCAACATCTTTTGCTACCCAACAAGTTGAAGATGTAGATGGTTTTGATTACGAACAAGGTAAAGCGTATATTAATTCTAAAATGAAAACTTTTGATGAAGACGCTAAAAAAGAATTAGAAGAAAAATTTAAGTTTAATCAAAATTTTGAATTAAAATGGAAAGCTTCACAGCAGTTGAAGAAAGATACTGGAAACACAAGTAACACTACTAGATCAGCCGCAGACGCTGCAAGTACTGGTCTTGCTAGACTAGCAGTTCAATCACTTACTGGTGATTGGATTTTTGACGCAAAAACACAAACTCCAACAGAGATAATAGATCTTAACAATGGTTTAGAAGCAGATATAATTAATAGCTTAAGCGTTAGAGATTTACAGAAACTAGCGGCTGGTAAAATGAATTTAGAAGACAAAGAAGCTTTAATAAATAAATATAGAATACCAAAAATACTAGAATATCGTACAAAATTAAAATCTGAATATGACGATTTTAAAATAGATCAAAAAAATGTTTATGAGGATTTAAAGAGACAAGAATCATCATTAATAAGAGGTTTGAATTTAATAAAAAATAACAAAGCAGCGACTGGATATACTTCAGAGCAGGTTGCTGAGTATAATAAATTAAAAGAGCAATATGACAATTTAAAAATTACTTTTAAAGAAACTAGCGAAGTATACGAGGACAAAAAGAAAAGACTTACTACCAAAACAGAAGTTATAAACGCGCAGTGGGGTGTAGACATTAGCACTATGGCGCTTAAAAACAATTTTAAATTAACTGACGACGTAGACAAATTTAGAGAAGCTTTTGCAGGTGACGGCCTTTTTAATTCGTTTATGGATGGAGTTGTGGGAACTGGAATGCAAAATATATTAAAATTAGCAGCTCAAGGCTTTGTTGGTCTTCCTGTGTTTGCAACTACCGGTTTTAATGATGCTTTTACTGATGACAGTCAATATAGCAAATTTGACGCTATGAGAGACACTTGGACTGATTTTCTTAATTATAACATAGTGCCAGAATCTACAGATAAAAAATTTAATATAACAGACGGTAAAGGTACTTTTGATTTCCAAGATGGAGGTACTGGTTTTTCCCCTAGAGCTTGGTTTAAGACAGGTATAAGCATGATTCCTTTTACCGCTGAAATAATGAGAAATGTAAGACAAGGTAGATTTACTGGAACTCGAGAAGCTTTAGGTAAAATGATGTCAAACTACACTAAAACGGGTGTTTTGACTAAGTCTGCAGCTGCTATGAAAAATACTATAATAGCTAGTGATGCTGCTTTTTCAATGATTATATTAAATAATGCGCAAGAAGCTCAAAAAAAAGGTTTATCTGGTATACAAGCAGATACTTATGCTACAACTATATCGTTAACAGAGGCTCTAGTTCAAGCAATAATGCCTGATTATAGGTTTCTTTCTGGTGGTGTTGGAAAAGATTTAAAAAATAAATTTTTCACATCATTAAAAGGCGTTACTACTGCGCGAGGACTTAGAGCGGCTGGAAAAACATATACAGAAAATATACTAAAAGAGCTTTTAGAAGAAGAAGTTAATTTTGGAATGAACGTATTTACTGATATAGCTTTTGGTCTTGGTGCAATAAAGCAAAATGATTTTATTGACCAGCAAAAGAATTTAGTAGCTGGTACATTAATGCTTAGTGGATCTCTTGGGATTGGTGGTGTTAATAATACAATGAAAAATACCAAACGACAAATATTCAAAGGCATATATGAAAATTTAGGTTCTACCGACTTGTATTTTAAAACCTTGCTAGAAAATACTGTTGATCCGGCTACTATAGAGCAAATAAATACAGCTAGAGTATTTGCTAGAGATATAGCGAGTGTTATGGACACTGCGCCAGAAAATGTTTCATCTGATCAAATAGAATTATTAGTTGATAAAAAGAAATTAATAGAAGAAAAAACAAAAACAGATTCATCTTTTCATGGTCCTATAAATGAAAAAATAGAGGCTATTGATAAAAAAATATCAGAGTCTTTAATAAGCACAACTATTGATGATACTTTAGAAACTAACTTAACCGCCGCTGGAGAACTTAGTTCTAAAATAGGATTTAAAGAAAAACCTCAAATATTTGAAACTACTGAAGAATATTTAGCAGCTGTAAAAGAAGCAGGCTTTGATGGAGCAGAAGGTAGTGAAGGTGTGTTTATAGGTAAAGGTAAAATATATATTGATAAAAAAAGAGCTAGAGATGTTCAAGCAGTATCTGTTGGTACACATGAGATATTACACCCTATATTAAATTCTTTAGTTGGGGATAAAAAGGCTCAAGGTGAATTAGTTAGTGAATTTAAAAACTCTTTAACTGATTCTCAAATAAAATACGTTCAAGAACAGCTAGATGCAAACGTTGCAAAAGAAGAGCATGATACAGAATTTTTAAACTATTTTTCTGACGGTATAATCACAGGAAAGATTAAGTATGACGATAGTTTTGGTGGTAAAATAAAAGACTTCTTTAAAAGAATATTCAAAAAACAAGGATTTGAAAATATTGATTTTAAAAAAGGAGAAGATGTTTTTGAGTTTTTAAAAGGATATAACAAAGGAGCTAAAAAAGGTAAAATAAGTGATAAGACTGTTGGTCAAATAAAAGCAGGAGAGGCTAAGTCTAAAACAAAAATTGCTGAAGTAGATCTTTTAGAAAACAAACCACAATCATCTAAAAGTCAAGAATATATAGACTTAACAAAAGAAGGCGTTTATACTAATGAAGATTTAGCTGTTATAGTTAATTCTAAAACATCTAAAGACGTAGATAAATTTGGAGCTATTGAGGCTATTGTAGAGGTTAATTGGCCTGTTATAAGCAAAGCTATAAAATTTAATCCTACTGGTAAAATACCTATGAGCTCTATTAAAGAAGCTGTTACAGAGCAATTACAGGGTATATTTCCAGGTAGAAATAAACCATTGTTATCTGGATTCAATAAAGATAGTGCAAAATTAAATACATACATTGGCTCGGTGCTAGGTAAAAGGCAGGCTGAAATATTAGAAAGAGCTAAAGAAATAGGAGAAAACAAATTTGAAGGCGAGAGTCTTGATTCTGAACAAGCTAAGCAAGTAGCTGTAGAAGAAACTTCATCAAAATCTTCAGCTCCAGATGTAAAACCTACTATAGATCCATTTAAAATAACTCCTGCTATAGATGAAAAGCAATTTATAGAAGCTGTATCTAATAATATAAAAAGTAAAAACGTTACAGACACTAAAGATCTATCTTACAAGAAAATAGGAGAAGTAACTCCATATAAAATTGTAGCAGATGCTTTTGGTATACCTGAATCTAGAATTAGTAATCCTAAAGATAATCTTAGAAAATCTGATGGACTTACTAAAATTCAAATGTGGGTAAGTAAAAACGCACCTACATTAAAAAACTTATTGCCACTAGGAAATGTTGAAATACAAAAACTTTCAGCTGTTGGAAAGCAAAGAGCTACCACTGTTGGAGGAGAAAGTAATAAATTGCCAGGTAATTTAGTAGATGCTTTTTACGACAAAGTGTTAGATAGTAAAGGTAAACATGTAAAGAAAAGAAATGCATTACAATATGTAATAAAACCTAATATATCACTCACAGCCTTTAAATTAGCTTTTGGCGTTGATAAAGATGGTAACATTAAAGATCCTAGAGGACCTGAGGCTCAGGCTATGAAAGGTTTATTAGAAGTTTATGCTAGAAATTTAACAAACAGAGCTGCTAGAGTCATAGAAGATGTTAATATTGACGAAGGTAAGCAAACTGAGTCTGAAGGAGCTATTAGAAAAGCTGAAATAGCAAGAGGTAAACCTAAGTTAATGTTTGCTAGAAAAAATAGCCAACAAGATAAATTGAATTCTTTAGTTAAAGAGGTAAATTCAAAGTACGATGCTCTTGCGAAAACGCCTAAAAACACAAGAATAAGAAAAAGAATTCTTGAAGAAGTTATAGGAAACTATCTACCTATTAATTTAGCTTTGCGACCAACTAATTGGACTGGAGGCGTAAAAGTTAGTACAGCTATAAAAAGAAACTTTGATTTAATTAGCAATGTTAAATCAATAGAAGATCCAGTTTTAAGAAAAGAAGCTATGGACTTAATTGAAGAAGGATTTCTTTTAGACTTAGCATCAATAAAAACAGCTGCTGCAAAAAATGAAACTAATTTCTCTGATGCAGAAAAAAAAGCATTTAAAGCTGCTTTTAAAGGAAAAAACGGTAAAGATTATATTAAAAACTTAGATAATAAAGAGATTCATGATAAAGGTGTTAGATTAAGTATATTAGGAGAGCTGGCTATAGCCGAAGAAAGTATAGAAGCTTTTGCTATTTTAAGAGAATACTTATATCATCCAAGTTTAAACAGTAATGCTAACAGAAATCAAGCTAATGCTACTGGTGTAGAAAAAGATATAGACGGTAATGTTGTAAAGTTTGGTAAAGGCAAAGTTACAGATGAACATGTTTTTCAAGCTGTAGAGCACGCTAGAGCTAAATTGACTATTTTTAAAAATATTATTAAAAATAAAAAAGGAAGTAAATTATCTTTAGATAATTACATAAAATGGGCATCTGAAAATTATATACAATTCTCTCTTAACAATACTACAGACGTAGTAAAAGGAGATCTTACAGATGCAGAAGGCAATGTATGGAAAAAATCAGGAGGTACTTCTCACCCATTACTTATAAAAAAGCTTTACGAAGCTATAGACTCTGGACTACAAAAAGACTGGGATCAAGTGCCTAGCTCTATAATAAGGTATTTTAATGAATACGTTGCCTTAGATCCAAATAACTTATACATAGGTACAGAAAGTGTTGCAGAAATATATAAAGTTAATGTTGATAAAAAGTATAGAAGTAATATAAATGTTCAAGAACTACAAGCTAAATTAATATACGAAATAGAATTAACTGTGGCAGGGGAGTTAACTGATAATAAGGCAGTTACTAAAGACAGTGCAGCTAAAGCAATGAAAAAATATATTAAGTTAGCGCCTAGCATATTAATGGCAAGTAGATCTAATAACGATAATCTACCTAACATTATTAAATATTCTAAACCAATTACAATTCAAACAGGTATTGATGCGCTAGCTAAAACGGATAAAGCTTTAGCTAATGCTAGAAGAATAGACGCTCCTGTTAAAAAAATAAGAGTATTTGATTTTGACGATACACTTGCTAGAACTAAAAGTAATGTACTATATACAATGCCAGGTGAGAACGTTGCTTACAACGCTAGCCCAAAAACCTTTGATCAATTAGGTAAAAGAACTGGTTTAATATTTTTAGCTACAGATATAAAAGAAGCTCAAGAATACGCCAAAAGTAATCGAGGTGAAGTTAGAACAATTTTGGTAAACGACTCTAGCTTAGCTACTGAAGATCAAGTCTTAGATCAAATGAACAGTCTAAATATTGATACTAGCGAAGGGTTGTTATATGAAATGATAGATTCTAGGTTTGAAGATTTTTATATTGGAAACGCAAATTTAAACAAACTTAAGAAAGCTTTAAAACAAAATGGTTTTGGTGGCTTTAAATATAACGATGGCTCTCAAATATCTAGCAAAGGAACTGAAAGCATAGCTATTATAGATAAGTCTATAATTAACGAACCAAATAAAATAAACGCTGCGGAATTTGCTGAAAGATCTGAAGCTCTTACAAGAGAAGGTGCTCAATTTGATTTTAGCGAGTTTAGCAAGGTAATGAACGGGAAGAAAGGGCCATTGTTTGAGGTGGCTAAGATTATTGCTGATAAACGTGGGACTGATGATGTATTTGTATTAACAGCTAGACCAGCTAACGCTGCAGGACCTATACAAGAGTTTTTAAAATCAATAGGATTAAATATACCTTTAAACAATATAACCGGCTTAGGTAACGGAGATCCTCAAGCTAAAGCTGGTTGGGTTGTTGGTAAAGCGGCTGAAGGTTATAATGATTTTTATTTTGCTGATGATGCAACTGGTAATGTTAAAGCAGTTAAAAATGCACTAGCCGTCTTAGATGTTAAATCTAAAGTCCAGCAAGCATATGTAAGAAATAATAAAT
>Ga0208814_1000811_pt1 | contig 16670 bp, 5 predicted proteins | sample MalvirAntarct_55_FD_184253 | JGI IMG/M metagenome (GOLD analysis project Ga0208814, IMG submission 184253) | Marine viral communities from the Global Malaspina Expedition - Malaspina viral metaG Antarct_55 (SPAdes) (version 2) | ecosystem: Environmental > Aquatic > Marine > Oceanic | place: South...
TGATACTTAGTAAGTAGATTTTTAGGCAAATCAGTTAATTCGCTTACAGTATACACTTCCCCCAAGCTATCATTAATTCTCTTTCTAACATCCTCTGCATTAGCTGTTATAGCTCTTGTAGCCTTTTCAACTGCATCTGTAATAGTATCTGATACAGATTTAGTATCTGTTCCACCCATAGCAAAAAGCGCTAAGCTATCTTGTATATCGACCATTTCCTTACTAATGCTAGGAGTTGTATCAGTGGTAGTTGCACCTTTTTGAATTGCTTCTTTTAATATCTTTATATTCTCCTTTATTTTATTTCTAACATCATCAGAAGTTCTTATTGAAGGCGTTATTCCTGTATTTTCAAACAATACATCTCTGATACTATCTTCTACTTTATCGTGCATAGTAGTAAGAGGTCTGCTTTCAGCAGTAGGATCTTCATCAGCTTTAAATGCTTCAGGATCTACCCCATACTGCTTATTTAAATCTTTAGCAGCTTGTTCAAGTAGTGCGGCAACTTCTGGTCCAAAATACTCTGTACCAGTATCAGGATTATGAGAATAATAAGTTTCCATTTCCGGTTTACTAAACTTATTAATCCATCCATCATTACCTATACCAAAGAAAGGATACCAACCAGGCTTTAAATCTTTACCTCCTAAACCTGAAGTTAGATAAAATGGAATAATTACCCCATCAATATTAACCAGTGTTTTAGACCTTTGGAAAGACGTAATAACATTATAGTAATTACCATCAATTGTAAATCCTTCCATCTTAGTATTAGGATTAGTAAATTGAGTCAATTGAATATTATTGAAAGGATCAGGTTGAGTAGTTGTATCAGTTCCTATAGATGAAGGAGTAAACTCTCCATTAAGATCGTCTAAATCTAATAAGAATGGAATAGTTCTTTCTATTCTTCTAGCCACATCATTAGCTCTATCTTGTACCTCAACAATTGCCATATCGCTACTAGGAGCAGGATCACCACTTGTATCATTATCTAAAGTACCACTATCTGCTATTTCATCTAGCTTATCATATAAATTATATTTTTCACTTTCTGAAATCTGAAAATTTTCCTCTGCAGCATCTACTTTAATATAAGCACTATCTAAATCAGAAGTACTTTTAACTGTATTAACGTCAGCTAATAAAGTATTATAAACTGATTCGGTCTTAGGTTTAGTTTTAGGCTTAGTTGTAGCTTTAGCTTTAGCTTTTACAGTTGTGTAACCATCAAGCAATGTCGTGACATCAGTAGCCCTAAGTCTAATAGATGGAGCACCAACTGATGCAACTCTTATAGATAACTTTTCCTCTATTCCAGGAAACTTAACCGCTGTAGATACAGTAACGTTAGAACTGTTAAATCTGTCAGCAATAATAGGCTTTACTTTTACACCTTCATTAAACTGCTTAGACATTTTTAATAAACTATCTAGCGCATTAAGAACGTCTGACTCGCTTAAATTACTTTTATTTCTTACTACATCTTCTACTATACCAAATAGTTTAGACATATCAAACCTTGCGTGAAAGTCTCCCTCATCTATCTTAACAACTGTCAAAGGATTGTTTCCTTCATTAGACACCATAGGTCGTTCTCCAAGTTTAGTGCTAACTACCTTGCCTTCAACTATAGAACCTAACATACCGTCCATAACCATACCGCCCATAACATCGTATAGTGCGCTACCTAGCTCTTCATCTATCTTATTAATTGCTTCAATCTCTTCTATTACTTGGCCAGAAGAACTATCAAAAGTATTTCCATCTGCATTATTATCAAGCATTTCTTCAACATCAGACATCGGTTGGTTGCTATTATAAACGCCAGCATATATAGACCCTAACTGAGCAAACGCATTAGCTAGCTTCTCTTGCATAAAAGTATCAGTAACAACCTCAATAAGTTTAGATCCCTCAGAAGGAATAACATCACTTACAGTAGTATATATCTCATTAAGAGAACTGGCAACAGAATCTAATCTTATCATACCAATACCTCCTTTAAGTCCTTTAAGACCTTCTTCAATACTTACTGGAAGACCGTTTTTCATCATAGAAGCTATTGCTTTCTTATCGATCTTTGACTTATTATGAGAGTATAACATAAATGCCTCTCCTGCATAAGGATTCTCAACACTTTTACCGTCTATCTCTATATGAGATTGAGTAGATATTATTATCTCTTCACTGTAATATACACCTGTATTATCAACCTTTGATCTAAAGTCACTAAGAGTCTCGTCTTGTTTCTGTGCCTTAATAGCTCCTGGGCTTAATAGTGATAAAACCTTTCTAGGACTTTTAATATTAATTTTAAAGAACCCAGTTTTATTATCTTTATCAGAAGCAGCTTTACTAGCCGCATTTTCATAAGCCGTTTTAAATATGGACCCTTTCTTCATTGAATGATAAGCGTAAACACCGCCAAGAATAATGTGTTTGCCTTCCTGATTTTTAGCAACAATTATTAAATCTTTTTTTCTTCCATTTACTTTACCTACTATCTCGTAAGTAAACTCGTCTTTGCCGTTGTTATCTTTATTAGGGTACAGAGCAGCTGCTTTAAGCTCTTTATACTTATTTGGATCTGTCTCTACTTCTACTGATGTGTATCCTGCTTGTTGAAGTATATTAATGTCCATACCTAAACCTACAGGTTTGCCATCAATTGTTTTATCCCCATAAACTGTTATAAATCCTGCGTCTTCTATTGCCGCCATTGCAGCTCCCGCATCACTTTTACTATCGGTAGAAGTAGCATCGTCTAATGCTTTTATATTTTTTGTTGATCTAGCTTTACTATCACCAGCATTACTGCTCTTCTTATTCTTCAACAGCAAGTCTTCTAGAGAATCTTTTATATCATCCTTCTTATCTTTATTAGGTGTCTTCTTACCTTTTAGCTTTTTATCTGCTTTATCTTTTTTATCTCTGGCTTGTTTATTCTTTTTTAACTGAGCCATAGCATCGTCAGCATCCTTAGTAGAATCCTTAGAGTACAAAGAAGTATTAGTATCTTTAGGAAGTAATAATGGCTTAGTAAGATCATTCTCTTTAAAGTAATCATACTCACTTTTTACGATTCCTGTAAGCCCACTTTCTTCAACATTTTCATTTGCATCAATAGAGTTAGTTATAGTAACTACATTATCATAAAGCTCTTTATAATTATTGTATTTAGGGTACATAAGAGTAATCCTCGCTGCTATTATCGCTTGATGATTAGAGTTTACATCTAAAAGAATAGCCTTTGCATTATGAGAATTTACAAGTTGCTCATATTCAGCAGGGTTTCTTTCTTTAACATCTCTATGTACAGCTGCTTCTTTATCTTCAACAGTATTATAATTAGCACTCTTTACCTTTTCCGAAGCATAGTGTAGTAAATCGCTATATAAAGATTCATCTAAAGCATCTAGTGCTTCCTGAAAAGTTTTAAAATTAGGCTTAGGTGGAGCAGTCTTTGGCTTTGGCTTTGACTTTGGGTTAGGCTGTTTAGGATCTGGCTTTGGAGTTTTAGCAGTAGGTACTGGACTAAATTTAGTACCGGTTCCTCCTTGACCATCATCAGCATACATAGCCTTTAACAAAGGTCTCATTGCATCAGATGCATCTGCGACATTAGATATAGTTATAGTATCTACCTCAGTAGATTTTGCAGACAGTTTAGTGTCTGAAGCTGAATCAGAAACTAAAGAAAAATATCTAGCTCTACCTACAGAAGTTTTCACCCTGTTAAAGTATGCGAGTGATTCTTCACCTTTAGTCTTATTAATATCTACAATTACATAATCTGCTTCCGATCCTTGAAATTCTGTGTGGGTTGCTAATTTAATGTTATCAGGGAATTTTGCCTGAAGCTTACCCATAACAGAGTTAGAGTCAAATTTAGAAATGTCGTCTACAAGAAGTGCAACAGAAAACTGCTCGCCTCCTGCTTTTTTTCTTAACTCTATTTGTTCCTCAATATTTTTAGCTACATCTTGATCATTAAATGGGTCTCCATTAACAGTATAGTTTACACCACCTAATAATCCATCATCTCTTCCTTGTATAGGACCATAGGTTGTAGATAGACTTATATCTCCCACACTTCTACCTAGGTTACCTATCTTCTCTAGTGTAGTTGTTAAACTAGCTATGTTACTCCTATGGTTAGTAGTTAAATAAGCACTTCTAAGAACTGCTTCAGTATCTAAAAGAGTACCTCCTGGGTGAACATTCTGCATGTTATCACCAAGACCAACAATCTTAAGTTGGTTATTAGGGCCTCTTCCTTTATTTATTTCAGCAATATGATGAAGTATTTGAACCATTACTGGAGCATCAGATATGTTTTTAGGTACACCGTTTGCTGTAACATTATATTCGTTAAGACCAATCTCATCAAATACTATAGTAGTAACATCATCAATATTATCATTGTTCTTTAGTAAGTCTCTTAAAGCTTTAGCTTCATAACCAGTATCATTAGACACCTCTCCTGATAATCCTTTTTTATTATCTACAGATTTAATATCTAATCCAGCTTCTTCAGCTTCTTCAACAAGTCTAGTTACCTGACCTTCAGAGTTAGAAACTAATAATACTTTAGCATTACCTTTACCTACTGTATCCTCTTGAGATTCTTGTGCAGCTTTTACACCGTAACCAAGAACTACAGAAGTTTTACCAGAGCCTTGTGTACCGTTAACTATTACTAGGTTTGAAAGATCATAGAACTCAGGGTGCTTATCTCGCTCTCTCTTATCTACTGTCTCAGGATCTAAATCAGTTACTAAATTAGAAAATACTAAAGCAGCTGCATTAATCTGCTCTGATATAGGTACTTTATTATCCGGGTTGTTTAGTGCCTCAGATAGCTTGTTTAAAAACACATTAGTGTTACTAATGAAATCTTTAATGTGATGATTATTAATGTCTTTATTAGTTCTTAACGCTTCTATAGTGTCTAGCCTGTTTTGGTCAGTCATTTTATTATTAAGAACCTCTTTAGTCTTCATTAACATTTGAGCCCCTTTTATTAAAGACTCGTCAGATATATCACTAGGGCTTACATTTACAGACCAATCTAAAAACTCTTTAAAGTCTTCATCAGTTATAAAGTCTAACGCAACTATTATAGCCTTTACAATACCAGCAGATTCTTTTATACCTGCAGCAAGATCCCTCTTTCTAATTGCTTCTATATTTTCAACGTTTTTATTATCCTGAGCTAGCTCAAACAAAACATTTCCCTTCGCTATTACTACCAAAAGCTCTTCCCTAGCAGCCTCCATACCCTTTAGCGTTTTTTTGTGCTTAGCTAATTGGGCACTTTCTTCAGGAGTAAGTAGCTTAATATCCTTATCCTTAAGAAGGGAATACTCTAAAGGATCAACAGCAGTCCTATTAAATAAGTTATGAAACTTACCGCCTTTTATAGACGCATCAACACCTAGTATTTCTAAAGACGATTTACCACCTCTATCTAATATACCAGACTTACGAGCTCTAAAGTTAGCTATAAGATTTGCATCTCCTTGTACAGAAGGGCCTTTATCAGTTCCTACTATACGGTACAACATATCTATCTGAGCTACTCTTGCTTCGGCTTGAAGTACCACTTGTCTAGCGGATACTTCATCGCTATACATAGACTCGCCTGCAATCATTTGATTTTTTGCTTGGGATAATAGCTCATTAACCTTAGTAACAAGATTACCATCTCCTACCAGTTTACCACTACCATCTAGTCTGAATGACTCAAGTAAATGAGACACATCTGTAGGGTCGTATTCTATACTAGCTTGAGTAGCGTCATTTAATGTTGTTAATATTTTACCCAGTTTAGATAATGAGTTAAGATTCTTACTTATTGTATCCTCAATAATATCAAGAGATACTTCTCCTTCATTAAATACAGCTTCAGCAGCTTCGTGACTAGCTATCCTATCGTAGTATGTATCTACTAATGATGCTGGGTCATCTGATGATTCAACAGCGTCAAGTATATCGTGAAATGTCTCCATATCATTAGAGTCAAAAAATCCATTTACATCTTGAAGAGATACAGGATTTCCAAACTTAATGCTTCTTAACTCTGATGTATTCTTAGCACCGCTAACCTTTTCATTAAAGTGCTTTCTAAATAAAGCAGACATAAACTTAGCCTCTTTAGAGCTAGATCCTTGATTAATAAATTTACTCTCGTCGTACTCTTCATTAATAGAACCAGAAGAAATAATCTCATCAGACATTTCTTTTACCTTAGCATCATCTACTTTATAATCGTCGTATGCTTTTTGTATTTTATTAATATCTTCTTTATTTAGTAAGGTGTCTGCTCCAGACATTAAATCTCCTAGTGACTCTTCTATATTAGATAGATCTGGTTTAAGCTCTCCTGCTCTCTTAGATGCATCTTCTATATTCTTTGCCATCATCTCTTTAGCAGCTTCTTGATTAGATGCGCTTTGGTCAGAGTTTTTCATGAGGTTGTAAAAGAAGTCTTCCCCTAATGCAGAGTACTTTTGGTCATAATCTTTACTTTTAGGATCAAATATAGTTCCCATAGTCATACCTTGAAATAGATACTTTTCAGAAGCTACTCCAGTTTTAATGTCTTCTATCTCTCTTTTAATATCAGACAATTCTTTTATAACATCTTCTTCTAGACCACTTAATTTAGATTGCTCATTAATCCAAATAGCCTCTTCTTCTTTAGTTATTCCTGTAGGAGTAGCTGATATAATAGCATTTTCTCCTTTGTCTCCAGCGTCTATTAGAATTGCTGCGTATCTTGTAGTGGCTTTTTTAACATCTTCTGCTATACTCATACCACCCAACTTTTCTTCAAACTCTGGGTTATCTTCTCTAAACTTATCTACAGCTTTATCAGAACCTAACTTCTTCATCATAGACTTTACAGTATTAAACTGGAAAAGTATTACGTTTCTGTTAAACTCTGCCATGCTTAAAGGATTCTCACCCTCAGCAAACTCATCCATTCTTTTATATGTTTGAGTCCTTGGATCAAACTCTGTAGAGTAGTCTTTTGGTCCTAGCTTTCCTTTTCTAACTTTCTTATCTACTGCTTCTAGAAATTCTTTTTCTTTGCCTTGCATGATAACATCAGCGTAGTCTTCTACATCTCTCTTACTACCTTCTGGTGTTTTCTTAAATAGTTTCCATATGTCTCCACCACCTTTGGCCATTACACCCCCGACAGCACCCATACTGAATGACATAACTGCTTCTACTGCTTTCTCATCCCAGTAACCTTCATCAAATATATTAGCGTATCTACCTTTACCTTTAGTAGGATCCTCTTTAGTTAATTCAGAATAACCAGCGGCTAAGTTTTTTACTGTTTCTTCTAATGCAAGTTCAGTTGTTTCCTCAACACCTTCTTCTAATGCTGCTGCTAAGTATGGTTTACCTTCTACTTTATTAAGCATGTAAGAAAGTTTATCCTTAACAGTTTTAGTTATTTCAGCAATCTTGCTTAATGTTGGTGCTCCTTTACCTGCTGCAGAAACTAAATCATCTCCCATTGTAATAGATTTCTTTATTACATCAGCTAGAGGCTTAGATCCTACGACTTTATTTATCTGTGCAGTAGGAAGACTACTTATACTAGTAGCTCCTAACATAGCACCAAAAAGAGCAAGACTTATAACCCCTGCTTCTTGTTTAGTATACCCAGTTTCTATTGCTTCTTTGTATGAGTCTTTAACTGCCATAGCAGACATTGTAGTAGTAGATGCTATTTTAGCACCTATCTGAGCAGCTCTCATACCTGCACCTATAGCACTTAACCCTCTGAATGCAGCTGTTGCAGCTCCTCCACCTATAGCTAATTGCATAGCAACATTAAGAGCTTGCTCCATAACATTATCCATACTCCAGAATCCTGCTTCTTGTGTCTCTAAAGCAGTAGTTACTTTACCTCCTTCCCAGGATTTCAAGTCGTTCATTATTCTATTTATAGTCTCATCATCTCCGCCAAAAGTACCTATAGCAGCTAGCTGTAGGTTAGCAAAAGTTTCTTTAAATCCTACTGCTGTGTTGTTCATAGTTCTTGCTACAAAATCAAAAGCTCCTGCTTCAACATCCATAGCATCTCTATCACCATAATCGTAAAAAGATACTATCTCATCATTCTTGTGTTTTATAAAATCATTCTTAGCTGGATCGTTAGAGTAAGATAATTTACCAACTCCTTCAACGTAATTAATACCTCTACTTCCCGCATGTAATTCTGGTGGGTATCTAAAGTGGGTAAGCATATTACCATTCTCATCAAGATAATCAGGATTATTAAGCATCGACTTCATTGCCTGAGCATCGTCTGAAAGAAGCCCCATTTTATTACCTACTTGGTACTCCTCTGATATATCATCTAGATTAGGTATATCGTGAATAACACCACCTATTTTTACTTTAGATGCTGTAGCCGATAACTCTCTATAATCTCTAGTACGCTTAGTATATACTTTATCATTAATCTCTGTAGCACCATCTGCACGAGCGTATCTTCTTTCTATACTCATGTGCTTATCCAGGTCGATCTCTTCTTTCCCTGTAAGCCATCCTGTACCTTCAGCAGCTCTATAATGCATAGCGTCGCTGTTCTCTCTATTATGCTCTTCTAATGCCATAGAAGCTCTTTCCTGACTAAGTTGATCGTAAGCCTGATTAAATCTAAACTTGGCTTCATTATCAGCTTTTTCAGGTGCGTCCTGATCCGACATAAATGCGTTACGAACTTCCTCCTTTTCCCAGTAAGAATCTCTATCCTTAAACTCTGCTCCGTCACCGTAAGACATATAAGGAATATCATTATTAACTCTGCCAACAAACCAGTCATTAGAAGGCTGGTCATTTAATTCTTGGGTTACTTCTGGCTCAGGAGTAACATTACTTATATCGTTATTTAATTCGTCGTTTTCTGGCATTACTTGTATTTTATAATTATTATTTTTTAGTCCTGTCTACCATTTTACCTAAGTAGTCAGATAAGTTAACCATATTCATTTGTTTATCATAGATACCTTGTATGGCTGTCAAGTTAAATTTATCTGCTCCCATCTCTATTTCCTTACCACCAATAAATATAGAATTTGCAAGAGGTGTTAAAAGAACAGTTACTGTGAACTCTTTGTACTCTTTCAACTCGTCACCTAGTTGATCATTACCCAATTCAAGTCCCTTTTTTGAAAGCTCTTCTATGTTTCTTGTACCAAAATTAATCATTGCATCTTGATCTTCAAGCTTCCCCCCGTATCTTGAACCTAGTCTTTTATGTGATCCTTGTTCTATAGCATGTGTTTCCATAGCCATAGTAACATTAGCAGCAGCTTTCATAGTAACCTTTTGAGGTGTACCTCCTGTTTTAAGTTTAAAATATTCATTTGTAAACTTATTTTTTTCTCCATTCCAAGTTTCTTTCTGGGCAGCACTCCAATTAACTTCATCACCATTTAATCCCACCAATTTCGGGCCTGTCCTAAATGCTTCTAAGTCCTTTGAATAATTTTGTAGCTCGTCTGGAGTAAATGTTATTATCTTACCATTATATGTAGGAACCTCACGCCTTATATGTGTCTTATCTGTAAATACTGCAGCATCTAAGAATGGTGTCGAGTATTCTTCCGTAAAACCAAACCCTATTCCTTTCTTAATACCTACCTTTACTTCTGAAAGATCTATCCCAGGGGCATTAGCAATGACTGCAGTGGTCATATCATATGCTTGAGCAGCTACGCCTTTTTTAACACTAAATCGGTTACCATTTTCATCTTGCTCATCTAAAATCTTTTTGGTTAAATTACGCATCTGAGAACCTTGGTATCTAAACGTCTCCGTTTTCTTAATACCATCTCCGTCAGTACCATCTTCCGTAAAACTCATTACTTCTACAGATTGATCTGTAGTACCATTACTACCTGTCATATCATGCAAATAGGGCCCCCACTTACCACTCGTCATTGAATCATAACCTGCTTTAGCAGAGGTGTCTTCTACTTCTTCCTGTTCAGCAAACACAGTTTCATCAGACCTAGCGTAATCTGTATCAACCCTTTTAAGCATTTCTTGTGCTATATATTCAGTCATCCCTTTGTTAACATCTGCTACAGTTCTAGCGTTTGTATTTTGAATAACAGATGATCTAATTGCATCTTGCTGAGAAGGTGTTAAACTTTTCATTACATTTTTTAGGGCTCTATCTAGTCCTGCTACATTAGTTGTATTATTTCTGCTCGTTACAAATTTCTTTAGATTCTCTTTTGAGAATGAAGCATTAACACTGCTCCCAGGAACATTACCATAGGTGGTAGATTTATTATTATTAGCAACTCCTATATCGTTAAACTCTGCGTCTAGTGCTTTTAATACATCATTTTCATTAACAATATTTTGAACAGTGTGTAGTAACTTAGTCTCCCCAGCAAAGTAAGGCTCGTGAGCAGCAGCATTCATATATCCACTAACGCTTAACTTTTGCCACCCTTCCTCTTCAAACTTAGAAAGGTCCTTAATAGGAACACGCTTTTTATATTCAATTTCGTTTTTCTCTTCGTTATATTTTCTCATCATACCAGCACCCCCACTAAACATCCAGTTACCTCCAGTTTCAGAAGTCCCTACTTTTGCCCGCGCACCATCATATAATTTTTCTCTTCTTTTCTTTTGTTGAATCCCTAAACTAGTGTGTCTATCTAGAGCGCTCTTTACTTGCTTACCTTTTTGAGTATCTCCGTAGTATTCATTGGAGCTCATCCCTGATTCGTAAATACTTTTAAGTTTATTATACGTATTATAAAAGTCTGCGTTATCGTTATCTAGACCGTCTCCATTTGCTTTAGGTGCTGCTGGAGCAGATGCTGATTTAGATGCTGCTTTAGGTGTATCCGAGCCATACTTCTTTAGTAAGCTTACTGGATTATATACTTGTTGTTTAGCGTCTGTGTAATCAAAATCACTGTACACAGGCACTGAACCCCCGTATTGTAATTTCTTGACTCTGGTTTTAGGTTTAAATATAATAGCCATATGTATGTAATGAGTTTAAATTAATGTAGTAATTAACTTTGTATATTGAAGATAAAAAGCCCCAGAATTACCTGAGGCTTATAAAATTTGTTTATTATGTATCTATCATCCAAAAAGATTTTTAAATATACTAGTACCTAATTGAAGTTTAGATGTTCCTTTATTAATTCTATTATAGTCTGCAGTTGCTTTATTCCTATCATACTTATCTACATTACGAGCATCATCAGCACTGTTTTTAAGCTTAAGAAGATTTGCAATTTCATCTGCATCTTGCTGATCTTTAGGTTTGTCTATAGCGTTATTATAAGCAATATTTGCATCCTTGTACCTAGACTCATTTAGTGCTGCACGTTTTTGTCTATCGATAACTTCAGCTTCTGTAATTAGTCCTTTCTCTAAAGCTGCATTTGTATTAGCTCTTCCTTGTATATTAGTAAGTAATTTACCTTTAACATTATCAAACTTATATTCCCTAGCTGCCTTTTCTTTTACCGCAGCAAGTTCTGCATTAAACTTAAGTTGATTATTAGCAAACCTAGTATCGTTAGCTCTAACGTTATCGTCAGATTTTTGCTTCCTTACTACATTCATAGCATCAAATACTCTCTTTTCTTCTTTACCTCTGAAGTCAGCTCTCTCAGAAATAACTCCCATCTTGGCTTTATTTTTAGCTTCTCCTGCCATCTTGTTAGCTACCATAGCCATCATAGGATCAGATCCTTTATAACCACTGCTTATTTTAGCAATCTCTTGATCAGCTTGATTTAACATAGCCGTGTCTATATCTCTAGCTGCTAGAACATTATTGTATCCTTGATCTATATGCTTCTTTAAATTAAGCTTTACATCTCCTACCTTTCTGTCTCTAGCTCTCTTAGCTAAATAATACTGAGCTATGTCATTATACTGAACTTCTCCTAGAGGTGTATTAATACCCGTCCTAGAAAATAGTGGTGCGTTACCTTCTGTACCGTCTCCATTATTTACGTCGCCAGAGTCTGTATAACTATTTTTATATTTGTCTCGTATCTTTTCTAAGTATCCTTTACTTTGAGTAACAATAGCATCATCATGTGCATCCATAGCTGCATCTTTAGCGACAGCTGTTTGTTGTTGTTTATCTGTAAGTCCCGAATTCCCTCTTGTTTGTTTATTAAATACGTCGCCAGCAACATTAGTAGGAGTTATTACCTCTGTTCTATTTCTTCTAGATGGTAGAGAAGTTAACGTCTTAGTATTGTCTATCTGCTCTTTTTTAAGACGGTCCATCATCTCAAAATCAGAGATCTCATCACTGACTAAATTATTATCCTTTCCTAAATTAAGATTAGGTAAAAAAGAAAACTTGGGTTTGTTTATGGTTTTTTCAGTATTAAATAAGTTACCACCCGCAAACTTTAACACACCTCCTTTCTTATACTTAGCCATCCTATTACCGTAATCTTGGTCCCACTTAACAGACAATTCATTAAATCGTTTTATACCATAACCACCAGTTATTGTTTCTCCCATTGTCTCATTATAAATCCATAACGCTTTTTGAGGGTTATCTCTAAGGGTTTTAGTATCAACTTTAATATCTTTTATATACTCCATTAATCCATCAATCCCACCTGCTACACGACTTAATCTTACAGTCCCTACAATATTACCTTTATCTTCACTGGTTAAATATTTTTCTACGCTCTCACCATTTCCTATTTTACGTATTGTGCTTTTTTCATAATGCGTCCTTGGAGTTATATTAATTTCCTCTTTATTACTATCTAGTTCTGTATCATTCTTAAACGTACTATCTATATACCTACTGTAGGAAGCCTTTAAATGAGGAAGGTTTTTATAGATATCTTTTTCTTTAATACCTAAATCTTTTGAATAGTTCTTAAATGATTTGTACTTACCATTATCATCTTCATAAGTTCCCTTTTTCTGAAAAAACGCAACATCTTGAATGTATTCTTCAGTTACTTTGTCAACCATTTTATCGGCATCAAACCCCTTACCGTCATCCCCTTTATTAAGCATGTTGTTACCGACTAACTCCTTGAACTTTGTTAAGTCTTCAGGCTTTAACCATCTCGGGTTTTTTAATACATTAGATAACTTATCCTTACCCCTTTTAACTTCTTTAACTTCAGCGATACGAGTTTTAGCATCAGCTACCCTACCTCTGGTTTTATCCCAGACCTTACTGTTATCATCAGATAAAACTACATCACCATAAAAATCTTTGTAACTTTTTTTAGTTATACCAGACTCATTAAAAACCTCCTTCTTTTTCACGAGGTGTGCTATCCTAGATCTAAGTGCGTCTCTTGTAATTTTAGCATTCTTTATATCTTCGGCGCTTGCATTAGTGCCCCGCAAGTTTTCTACTATCTTAATTTGTTCTTTTAGCTCTTTTTTAAGATAGTTACTAGTATTGTCATAACTACTAATTACTTGGTTATTTATTGAATCTAAAGAGTCTTTATTTAACCCCTTTATTCTTTGGTTAAGCTCCTCTACAGTTTCCCCTGAAAAAGGAGAACCTGCTTTATTATAATCAGAGTCTTGTCTGGATTTTATTTCATCTCTATATAACTTTATCTTCTCACTATTATCTATAATTCCTTTATTAGACTTAGAAGAGAATAATTGATTAGCAGTATTATCTTTATCTAAAAATGTTTTAACATCTCCTTCACCTATACCAGAAAATAAAGTACCTCCTTGGGTAGACGTATTTGTCTTAAGATTTACATCAAAAAGATCACCTCCCGGATCTGTAGTTGTGCTAATTGAACCTCTTTCAACAAGGTCGTACTTATCCATCTCAAGCTCAGCAACACTTCTATCCTTAAATCTTGGGTCTTCTGACGGAACTCCGCCATTAACTTCTCTAAGATTTATCTCTGCTTGTATATCATCTGCTTCAGCAATCCTATCTAATTTATCTATAGGTGAATCAGCAATCTTATCTAGATTTTCCGCTGATATTGTATTATTTGATGCTATATTTGGATTAAGAATTTCCTCAACAGCCTTTTCTACAACAGGTGCTTCATTATCTGCAACGTCCTTAGCTGCTTTAGCTTTAGCTACTGCCTCTGCTTCTGCTGCTTCTTCTTTTACTCCTATTACTGCCTTTGCTGCTACCTCTATTTCTTCACCTGTTTTACCAGTTGTCTCTTTAGGATATGCCTTATTCCATGCTGCTTGAGTATTAACGCCCCATTTACCGTCTAAAGGACCTGGATCAAACCCTGCTGCCTTTAGTCGCTTCTGTGCACTAAGTATCTTAGCTGTTGCTCCTTTAGTAAAATCTAATCCAAGAGCTTTTGCTTCCTCTTGATCTTTTGTAAGACCTTCGATAGGTTTAGGACTAGGATCAGAGTAAATAGTATTATCCGCAATAGTAGTATCCGCAGTAGTATTATTATCTACCTTAGGATCAATATCTAATTCAGTGTCAGCTTCTTCTTCAACATTCTTTATAATGTACTTAGAAGCACCAGACATTAGAGAAGATATCTCTCTCTTAGATCTTCTATCTTTATTAAATGTACCATATAGTAATCCCGATCTCTCAGAAGAACCAATACCATGACCACCAGAATTTACGTCTAGCCTACCTAATGCATCTACAACTTCAAACGTACCTGACTTATCATCAATATTGTATGATAGTCCGTTGTCCTGATTGTCCTCTACTTTCTGTATTGCGGCTAACCTTCTACGCCCTTTTTGAGTATAATTTCCATCTCTGAAGAAATCTCCATCCTTGGAGAGATCATCTCGCATAGCATTAGTGTCCAGTGCCCCGCCGGCCTGGTATTTTCTGGTAAATGGGTACATGTAATTTGTTTTAATAGTTAATAATATCTCTACTAATGAGAGATATTACACCTTTAACTTACCACCTTTTTTAAACATTGGAGCGTTATCATAAGACAAACGTCCTCCTTTCTCCATTGCTGGTGCTGCTGCTCCTCCTTGTGCTCCTAACATAGAAACTAGTGCGTCAGCAATTTGTACAGCCATAGCAGGATCTTTAGTTTCTGCATATTGCATAACCATACCTTCTAAATCTGCTCCTCCACCTGCTGGTGCTGGTGCTGCTGGTGCTGCTTCTGGTGCCATTTCACCACCCATTTGGAATTTCTTAACTCCATTAGTTGCGTATAATCCTAAATAATCTTTAGCCATTTTAAAAATTGTGTTAATTTGTGTATAATTAAAGTATATAACTTTTTTACCTTCTTACAAAGGGAATAGTGATTAATGTCTAGTTTTGGTCCTTACCTATCATACCACCGAAGAAAAAAGACATTACGCTAGCTACGATGTTTCCAAGGACAAATCCTTCTAACGTATCTACCAATCTTAAATTCTTTTCAGGGATGTCTACAAAAAATACTAAGAACACAAACATCGCCCCTACTAAACTCCAAAAAGCTGCTAGGTAATATATAAATCTTTTAGAGAATAAGTCTCCTTGTTGTAGTGCTGATTCTTGTAGTGCTCTAGCTGACTTCTTATCTTCTAGTTCTAACATATCATTCTCTAACTCAAACTGAAGTAGCTTAGATCTAAACTCTTCAGATAGTGCTGCTGACTCTGAATCTGTACCAGAACCTAATATGTCACCTACCTCTTTTAAAACTCCTTTAAAGTCACCGGTTGCTGCAGCTAGTGCTAACTGTCCTACATCTTTTCCTTTAGAACCTAATACATTTTTAGCCTTAGCTAAGAACTTTCCAAACTTTTTCATAGTTGTTATTTAAAATCGTTAATATTTAATAATGTAAACGTAAATGAATTTCCATAAATCTCAGAGGACCTTCTAGCCAGTGGCATAAACTCACTGTTAAATCTATCCTTGCTTTGTATTACAATACATCCCGCTGAATTCTTTCTTACTAATGTTGCTCCATATCCATGATGTATATTAGTATAGTGTAATCCTGTGTCTAAAGTCTTCTCATCTAGATCGTGATTGTTATCTAGGTTATTATCTCTGTATACTGGTATCGCTTTAATTTGTCTAAGAGCAGGGTATTTACTTCTACCGTGTCCTCCAATTGCATAAGATCCTAAGTATTGACCTTCTTTCATTATTGCACATCCACTATCTCTAAGTGGGTTTAATAACCAATGTCTTCCTGGTTCTGTTGTAGCTGGGTATAAGTCTAACTCTAAGTGACCCCCAGAGAAATAAGCAACTCCAACGTAATCATCAAACATGTCAGTACCTGTAAGACATCTAACAGCAAATACATTTATTGAAGTATCTCCAATAAAGAACTTGTATCCTTTATCGTCATATACCCTCTGAATATTTTCCAGCAATAAACCTTTTGTTATTACAACAGGCTCTACCTTTTTAGGTGTTACCCTAAACTTAATATAACCATCTCTAAACTTTGTCAGTAACTTAAACATCTTAATTATTTTATAACTAATATAGGGATTGAGGACCACTAGGAAAGGATAATAAATTAAATGTACTAATACACTAGTAGTTTATTTCCTTAAATCTACCGTTCAAAGTTTCAAAGGTTACTTGCATATCTCTTGGAAGCATATCAATACCAAAAGCCCACATTTCAAATATGGCTAATAGTCTACGTGTATTGTTTTTA
>Ga0208814_1000812_pt1 | contig 16663 bp, 26 predicted proteins | sample MalvirAntarct_55_FD_184253 | JGI IMG/M metagenome (GOLD analysis project Ga0208814, IMG submission 184253) | Marine viral communities from the Global Malaspina Expedition - Malaspina viral metaG Antarct_55 (SPAdes) (version 2) | ecosystem: Environmental > Aquatic > Marine > Oceanic | place...
AGACGAAGAAAAGAAAGCTTTAAGAAGTTTAGAGCTACAAAATGAAGACGCTAAAGCTGAATTAAAATTACGTGGAGCTACACTTTCTGATTTATTGCAATTAGAACAGAATTATATTCTAGATAGAGAAAATATAGAAAATGATTTTCAAAGTAGAAGGGATGAAAAACAAGATGAAATAGATGCAAAAGCATTATCTGATCAGGAGCTTGTTACAGAAGCGTTAGCTACAGACCAAGCTAACGAAATTATAAGAGCAACAGAAAAATATGATGCTTTACTTTTATTAGCTCAAAAAGACTCTCAAGATTTTATAGACCTTACTAAATTAAAGGGTGAGCAAATAGAAATAATAAACAAAAAATTTGAGCAAAAAGAAAGAGAAGAAAGTCTAAAAACCCAGTCTTTAAAAATTCAAGGCGTTACAAAAATGGCTAACGTTATGCGTGGAATACTGGGAAGTGTTGGCGATATGGCTGAAGAGGGTTCAAAAAAACAAAGGAATTTGGCTATAGTAGATGTTTTACTTTCACAAGCTATAGCTATAGGTAATGCAATTGCAGGAGCTACAGCAGCAGCAGCAGCATCTACAGTAGCTGCCCCAGTAGTAACCCCAATCTTAATAGCTCAAATGGTAGGTCAAGTAATGGCAGCTTTTGCAGGTATTAAAGGTATAATGAACAAAGCAGGCGCAAGTATGCCAAGCGGCGGCGGTGGTGGTAGTAGCGGTGGTGGAGGAGCGAGAGGTGCTACCACGCAAGTACCCTTACCTTCAAGGTTAGATTCAGACAATTCAAATCAGGCGTTTGTTGTTCAATCACAGTTACAAGGTCAACAGCTTGCACAGAAAAATTTAAACGGACAAATAGTATTATAAACACCTTATATATATATGTATGGAACGCAAATTAATTGAACTCCTAATCGGAGAAGACGGAGCAGGTTTACCAGTAGAGGCTATTTCGCTTGTAAAATTCCCTGCCATAGAAGAAAATTTTCTATTTTTCTCTAAAGGAAAAAACACCAAAGCCCTTTCATTAGCTAAACTAGATGAAGAAAAACGCACATTAATCGGTGCGGCTCTGATTCCTGATAAGCACATTCCGCGTTATGACGAAATGAATGATGAAGAATATGACGTTTTCTTTTCTAAAGAAACGGTAAAGTTGGCTAGTGAAATGTACATGAAGAACAGCCGTACAAATGAACACACACTAGAACATGAAGTCCCCGTTGAAGATGTGCACGTTGTAGAGTCATGGATTGTCACTGATCCTGAAATGGATAAGTCAAAACATTATGGATTAAATTTACCTGAAGGTAGCTGGTGCGTCCGTATGAAAATTGAGAATGATGACTTATGGTCACAAGTTAAAGAGGGCAAAATCAGAGGGCTATCAATAGAAGGATTTTTTATTGATAAGGTAGAAGAAATGAGTGTAAAGGTTAAAACACCTAATATGAAAAAGACTTTAAAGAAGATATGGTTTAGTATAAAAAGAAAGTTCTATTCAGAAATAACATTAAATAATGGTAACGTTATAGCTACAGAAGATGACGCTTTTAAATCAGGAACTACGGTTGTATTAATTGATAGCGAGGGACTACCGACAGACCTACCTAACGGAAAGTATATAACTGAGGCAGGTATCGAAATAGAATCTTTTGACAACGTTCTAATAGAATGGGATGGTGAAGTCGAAGCTGTAGAAGAAACACAACCTGAAGCAGAGAACGATGAAGGGGTAGAACTAGAAAAAGTAGAGTTAGACCAGATGAAAGTAAAGTATTATAAAGCTTTATTAAAAGGGAGAATGAAGGATTATTTGGGTAATTAAACTAAATGTTGTATCTTATAGAAAAGTAAAAAATAGAAAATGATTAGAGTAGAGTCACAAAATATAGATTTTGAGCAAGATAGAAGGGTATATGAAGCATATTTATTATATGACACTAAAGAGGAAAGCGAAGCTATTTATGAAGAATTTACCGACTTTGATTTACAAGAATATGATAGAGGTGAAATTACTTTGAATGTAGAAAGCCATTGGTATGATACTAAAAAAGAGTTTATGAAAGAGATACGCTCAAGAGTAAGAGATTTAAACAAATACGGATATTAAAATAAACACTACACTAAATATTTATATATAGAGATATGAGATTAGAAGGACAAATAATAGTTTACACAGCTAGGGTAGATAGAATAGAAAGTTTATTAGCAGATACAAGCTTAGACTATGACATATACCAAGAGGGTAACGATGTCATTATAGATATTTATTACACGTTTGGGTTTATGGAATCTGAATTAAGAGAAATTTATGACGGTCTGTATGCGTTTAATTATGACTTTGAATATATAGAATACTAAAAAATACAATTACGATGAAACTATTTATATCTTTATGGAGCCTTATGATTACAACTATCGTGGTCAAGGATTTTACATTTACCCTTTTTCATTCAATTCTTGGGATGATTTCCAAGACGGAATGAAGGAATCTTTTGAAAATTATCCACCTGAAGTAGAGGAATGGGAGTTTGTAGACTCAGACGGGATCAATGACTATGGTGTTGACGGTATCGGGATTGAGGAAGACAATTTTGATATGTTAAAAGAGATGGGTGAATACGGTGAAGAAATAGGTTTAAATATATTAGAGATTCTAGAAGTCGCTAGTGACTTAGGAGGTGTAGACAAAGACTATTTAGAAGAAGCATACGAAGGGATGTTTGACTCAGTAAAGGATTACGCTTACGAATTGTTAGATGACATTGGAATAAGTGAGGATATGGCTGAAAGTTATTTTAATTACGATCAATTTGGCAGAGAATTAAAGTATGATTTTGACGAAGATTTGTTAGTTGAAGACTATGGTTATTCTGTTTCAGAAGCTCAGGATTTAATGGACATGAGAGATTCTGACTTTGCTGAGTGGTATGTAGAATCGCTAGGAAGCGTAACTGAGTTAGGTGCAGATACTCTAAAGAATTACTTTGACTATGATAAATTCGCAAGAGATTTAAGTTATGACGTTACTCTTATAGAGGACAGAATCTGGAGAAACCACTAATAAAAAAAATATGGATTTAACAGTTAGAATAAATAGGTTTGATAACACCCTCGAACAAGAAATTGAGAGAATAATACTTGACCATGATTTTGACCGCAGGGGTTCAATTCCTTATGTAGAATACATAGGGTACGGTGAATACTATTTAATGGTAGAGTACTATGAAGATGCTTATATTTTCACCGATATATTGGATAATGAAGGTATAAACTATTCGCTAAATGAGGAGTCTTAAATGATTTTAATAAAAAAAATATGAATGATTATAGTGTAAAATATGAAATTGAATATGACGGGATTCAAATGGATGTTGAGGTAGGAATTAGTGAAGATGCTGGTTATTTTGAATACTATGATTTAGAAACTGGGGGTGAAGAGATTTATGCAGAGGGAGGTTTATGGTTTGAGGTTACTGATAACGAAGGACACATGGTAATTGATTATGACGGCGTTTTTGAGTTACCAGAGTTTATTGTAAACACATTAAAGCAGGAGGGCATAGACACCTCAGAAATATAAATATGGATATTAACAAATTAGACCAAGCTGTGAATGATATGTTAGATATTATCATGGACGCAGAATCAGATAATTTAATCAATGTCAATACTGTAGACAGGTTAATATTAATGGTTTTAGAAGTTAATGACGAATTAAAAGACGCAGCTTAAAACAACTTAAAGATGAATAAAAAATATAACTTTAGAAGAACAACATTAGGTGAGCTATACAATTACGATAGCGAAGGTTATGAGATAACTGATATGTTTGAAATAGATGATATGCTGTACAACTTAGGAGAAGACGACCTAGCTTTTGAAAGTGAAATAACAGCTTTATACATAAGCGGTAATTCAAGAATGGTATGGTACACAAAAGAACCAAACCCTGACGGATATACTGAAATGATTGAGCTATACTAAAACAACTTAAAGATGGTAATAACAATAAAAGGTTTAACATACGATGAGGTTTACCAATTGGTAAATGACGCAGGGTATAGCGAAGAAGAGGACGATATTTATATTGATGACATCGGTTTAGCAGATGCCCCTTTTGACAACAGACGTATGGTTGAAATAAATATGAGTGGAGCATCTTTTGAAACAGAAGAAGGGTTAGTAGAATTATTTGAGGAAATACAAGATGACTACTCAGAGGACGAAGTAGAAATAGAATTTTAAATATGAACCCATTAATAAATCGTATATGGGATGTGTGGAACAATACACCCCAAGAAGAATTAATAGCTATTTTAAGTGAATTTCGTCAAGATTACGGTTCAGATGAAACATGGAACCATGCTTTAAATATTATAGAAGAAGCGGTTTTAAATGAAGAATATGAAAGGGCAGAGGTTATCTTTGAAGAGATGCGACCCAGCTACTTAACGTTAATTGACTATGAAGTTTTTATTGACACGTTAGACGAAGCACGCTGGTATTACTAGAAACAAACACCTTATATATATAAGTATGCGAAAGTATAAATTAGAAGAAGACGTAGTAGAAGAGGTAATCGAAGAAACTACAACAGAAGAAACCGTGGAGGAATCCCCCGACCAACACGAAACATTTGTAAACATTTTAGTTGACATGGGGTTGTCAGCAGAACAAAGCGAAGCCGTGCACTCAATGGCAATGGATTTAATTGATGCAGGTGATAGCGAAGAAACCACAGAAGAAGTGAGTACAGAAGAAAAAATTGAAGCGTCCCGTCAAGGTAGACGCGCAAAATTCGCTAGACGTTCACGTCAAAGCGTTACAGCTCGTACAGCACGTCCAAAACGTGTAGAGATGAGTGAATCAGAAAAAGTAGAAGTACGTCAACAGAGAGCTGTTCGCCGTCTACGCCGTCAAAACACCGAACTGCGTCAGCAACTTCGTGAACTAGGAGCATCGCCTGCTGCATCTGGATTAAGAAACGCCCCTACCACAAAACAAGAAAACTTTTCCAATGTTGAAACTGGAAAAAAGAATCTAGGTAAGACAACTTCGCAGGCTTTAGACATGATTAATAACTACGGAAAATAATGAACAACCTACCAAACCTTAGAAACCGATCTGTAAGTCGTAGATTTGCAGATGGAGCAGGCCCTACTGTTACCCCTAATACAACTTATGCAGGAGTCCATGCAGCCCCTTTTGTCGCACCAGCTCTCAAGCTCGCTTCAACATTAGCTAATGGATATGTACGTCAAATTGACGGAATCCAAAATAAAGCAGTAATTTCTAGCCTTTCATCAGACGCAAGTTTAAACGTTATCGTTCCTGCCAATTGTGATTGGGACGACACGAACTCTTTAATCTTAGGCGAAAGGGTACTTGAGCTAACAGATTTAGCTGTAATGGAGGCTTTATGCCGTGGAACACTTCTACCTACATGGGCTGGAATGACAGGAGCGAGAGAAACTATGACGGCTGGTTCACCAGAATTTGTTAATTTTACCATGGCTACCGTTGCAGCTTATACAGCACAAAGCGTAGAAAATGGAATCTGGAAAGGAATTAATGGAACTTTACCACAAGGCTTCCTTTCTAACAATGGTGTTTTTGCTAAAGCAGGGTATCGTGCTTCTATCCTAAACGGAGGAGGTACAGCTGGTTCACCCGTTGCACAAGAGCAGGCAATTACAGCAGGTGAATTTACAGCACCGATTGGAGAGCTAGGAGCTTTTGAACGTGTTTATTTAAAAGCACAATCTACTGTCCCTGCAATTTTAAACCGTACAGATGTAGCTTTCTATTGTGGAACTAAGTTAGCAGGTGCTTATATGCACGCCCTTGGTGTTGCAGGAGGTTCAGGTTATCAAATCAATGTAACTAACCAAGCGTTTGGTAACTTACAATATTTAGGTATTCCAATTAACGTATGTCCAGGGATGCCAGATGAATCTTTAGTTTTATCTTATCAGGAGAATCTAGTAGTAGGTTCAAACCTTATGACGGATTACACACAAGCTAATTATATTGACGCGTGGCAGTTTGACGGATCAGACCAAGTAAAAATCGCAATGAGATTTGGACTAGGTATGCAAGTTGGAGTTCCTTCTGATGTTGTAATTGGAGCAAAAACAGCAATATTTGCTGCTTAATTTATTAACCTTTTAAATACATAAAATTATGCCAGATTGCGAAATTGATTCAGGAAGAATCGTTGACTGTAAGGACAGTCTAGGTGGTATTAAAGCTGTTTATATAGGTAACTTTACAGACATGGTAACGGCGGCTGATTGGTTAGCTGCTACAGCGGATACAGTGACTAAAATTAAAACTCAGACTTTCTTTGAGTTTGAACTTCGTCCTGAATTATCTAGTCTAGTTGTAAATTACATGGCTGATCCTGCAAGCGGAACTACGTTCTTTGAGCAAGTTTTATCGTGTACTTTTCAAAAGTTAGACGCTACAGATATTGCAGACATCCGTGAACTATGTCAAGGTAGACCAAACATATGGGTGTTAGATAACAACCAGAAGTGTTGGTTAATCGGTGCAGAGTTTGGATGTAATGTAACTGGTGGTAATATCTTAACAGGGGTAGCATATAGCGACCTTAACGGATATACTATTGACTTTACAGCACGCGAGCAGAACCCGATATGGTTAGCTACAGCAGCAGCAATTCCTACGGTAACCAATTTTCCATTGGATAACGTATTAAATGCAGTTGTTACACCAGCAGCTTAACCTTAATTAAACAGAACAGGAGGGGGGATAGCTTACGCTGTCCCCTTTTTTTTTAAAACAAAACCATTTCTTTTATATATATAAGTGTGATACAGATAAACAATTCAAACACCCTTCAGCCTATAACCCTGCAATTAGATGGTGATGTAGTCGTTTCAAAGGATTTAATTAAAAACGGTAGCTTTGACGAAATTGGAACTGATCAAGTTGAAAACGGTTCCTTTACACAAATTTCTACAACGGATGTAGTTAAAGACGGGAATTTTAATGCTGTTCCATTAGGTAGTGAACTTATTACAAATGGAAATTTTGCAACTGGACTTATTGCGCCATGGTCTGCGACTGCTAATGGGGATGGAGTTGTCCCAGTCGTTGAGGGGTCAGCTGGTGATTATAGTGTAAGGATTAAAAACGGTGCATCAGATGGGGATTCTGCCATAACGCAAACAAATATTTTTGAGGCAGGAAAAACTTATGAATTAACATATAGAATTGTTAGTAATGCCAACACAAATCAATTAACACTACAGGGGTACGGAAGTCTTGCAAGCACAGTTCAAACACACACAGTTTCTATTGTTGGAGTAGTAACAAGGGAGTCAGCAAGGTTTAAAAGAAATGGAGCAAATACAAATATTGTCATTGCTGATATTTCAATTAAAGAAGTACTCAACCTTGTCACAAATGGTGACTTCAGCGCTACTGGTACGGAACTTGTAGCTGATGGAAATTTTACATTAACAGGAACACAACCAGAAAACACAGCTGGAACATATTGGAATACAGGAGCTGGTTGGACTATAAGCGGAGGTTCTGCAAATTGTAACGGCACGCAAACAGGCACGACAAATCTAAATCCATCAGATGCGCCTACAATTGTTAGTGGTAAAAGTTATTTATTATCTTTAGATGTTACTCTTACAGCGGGTACATTGTCAGTCTTTGCATTTTCACAAAACGCATTATTATTTGATTCATCAACAGGAACAAAAACTTTAACACTTTACTTTCAAAGAGGGGGTGGAGGCAATTTGTTTATACAAGGAAACGCAGACTTTGTAGGCTCAATCGACAACGTATCAATTAAAGAACTTGGACAGCCTTGGAGTGTTGGAACTGGTTGGAGTATTGGAGAAGATAAAGCGTCAGTTGATACTGTAGCTGCGACAACTGTGTTACAACAAAGTTCTTTAAGTGTTGTTGAGGGGAAGTCATATAAAATAAGCGGTAACGTAAGCAGCTTAGAGGCTGGTAGTAATTTACAAATAGAATTTAGTGCTGGTAGTATTGTTGGAAATGTAACCGCTAATGGAGTGTTTACCTTTTATGGTGAATGGGGTGTATCCAAAATACTTTATTTATACGCTTTAGGTACATCTAAGTTTTCAGTAACAAACATATCAGTTCAAGAGCTTGGAACGGATTGGACGCAGGGGCTTGGGTGGTCTATAGGGGAAAACAAAGCCAACAGCGCACAGGCTTTAGGTACTCAACTTATTACAAATGGAAATTTTGATGCTACTGGAACGGAAATAATTGAAGACGGTAATTTTCCATCAGGTACTTCTGAATGGACTTTACTTGGAGGTTCATCTTTAAGTACTGGATTTGCGACTGTTGTTGGTATGGGTTCTACTGCAAGTTCTGCTTTAAATTGGGCTTTGAATCAAACAATTGTTGTTTCTGCGAGTAAGTCATATATTGTAAAATTTACAGCAAGAATAACATCAGGAAGTGGTGAGTTTTATTCAGGATGGACTGACCAAACCGTACCACAACCATTTGCGCAAACAATCACATCTTCATTTGTAGAATACACATACTACAAACCTGCCAATGCGCACGCAGGAACTTATGATGACATAGCTTTCAGCGGTGAAGTAGGAAGTACTTTTGAAATTAAAGACATTACTTTAAAAGAACTTGGCAAGGATTGGACGGTACCCTTTCCAGATTGGAGTATTGAAAATAATGTTGCAACAAATAAAACTGGAAATGGTAGTCTTACACAAAGCGTTTCTATAGTAGAGACTAAAAGCTATAAAGTATCTTTAAATGTATCAGTTTACACAAGCGGAACTCTATTTATTGACATAGGCGGTGCAACAGCACAAACAACTACTTCATCGGGAAATCAAACCTTTTATTTTATAGCTGTAAATACTGGGCTGTTACGATTTTACGGTGGTTCTTTTCTTGGCTCAATAACAAACATCTCAGTCCAAGAAATATCTACGTCTTACCTATCACAAATAGGTAATTATTTAACAGCTTTTAAGTCATATAAAATACAGTATAATATTTCTAACTACAGTGCAGGAAGTGTAAAAGCAATGGATTCAGGAGGTGCACGAAATTCTGATGGAGTAGTAACTGGATACCAAAATATAGGTAACACAACTAATTTTCGTTTTATAAACGTAGACGGGTATTTTGTTGGTTCTATTAATGCTGCTTCTGCTTTCTTAATAGACCCTAATAATTATTGGACGCTAGAATCTGGGTGGTCATACGGTGAAAATAAAGTCATAGCCAGTACTACAGGAACGGAACAAGTATGGCAGTATATAGGTCTAGAAACAGGAAAAAAATATCGTGTTACATTCGATATGTTAGACTATGTAGTAGGTGCGTTATATGTTTGGAACAATGTGGACGGGTTTGTTAATGATGTTGGCATAAAAAATAACGGATCAAAAGAGGTTTACTTTACTTATAACGGTACAGACGGTAGGCTATATTTTAGAGGCAGCCCATTTTTAGTAGCGGCTCTAACTAATATAACAGCTAAAGAATTAGACCCAAACGATTATTGGAGGCTTTCAACTAACGTTGTTTTAGAAACAAATAAATGTGCTTTCAACCAAGTTGTACCGAACGGTAGCGTCAACCAGCCTATAACAGCCCTTGCTGGTGAGATATACAAAATAAGGTACGAAGTGTTGACTCTTACTAGCGGAGGCTTTAACGTGACCTTAAACGGCGTTGTGAACCAAGGTACAACAGCAACTGAAACTGGCTGGCATACAGATTTTATAACTGCACCACCTATTTCAACAAAAATATTTGGCATACAAGCAATAAATTCTGACACTACTGGAACTATAACTAACGTGTCAGTTTTTCAGGTCAAGGGTTTTATGGATGTACAGTTTACAAACCAACTTACTTCGAGGGTTATAGACTTTCCTGATGTTCCTATATTAATTGATAACGATAGATATTCTTCTTTATCTATAATTCCACCTTTAGAATCTAGCCCACCTTATTCACCTATTATGGAGGAAGGTATGTATCTTGTAACTTTTAAAACAGATCAGTCTACAGAAGTTATAGCTACTAGACTTGCATTTGTATCTAGCGTTCCAGCGTTTTCGGAATCTACTTATGATGCTTATAAAGTAGGGGACACAGAAGCATATAAAGTATATATCAAATGAACAAGAAATTTTTTAATGTATTAAATTACACAAGCAGCGTAACGCCACAATTTAAAGAATCCCAAAATAAAGAGTGGATGGATATGGGGGTAGACAATTTATACCCACATTATTTAGAGGAATTATTTTCTAGTTCTAGTATTCATAGCGCTATCGTAAATGGGATTGCTCAAATGATTTACGGAGAAGGTTTAGACGCTATATCTAAAGATTCTAATATTGAGCAATGGTTAAAGGTTAATCAAATTTTTAGCGATAAAGACGCTTTAAAACGTTGTGCTTTTGACCTTGAACTTTATGGTAACTGTTACTTTAATATTATATGGAGTCAAGATAGAAGTACGGTTAGTAAAGTTCACCATGTCCCAGCGGCAACAGTAAGATGTGGTATAGCAAATGATGAAGACCAAGTGGATATGTTTTATCACAAAACAGATTGGTCAAATAATGAAAAACCGCAAGCTGTTCCTGCGTTTAACACTTCAGACCGTACAGCAGCCAGTCAGATACTTCATATCAAAACATATAACCCTTTAAGTTTTTACTACGGTTTGCCGTCATATATCGGTTCACAAAATTATATACAAGTCGATGCAGCTCTTGGCGAGTATCATTTAAACTCAATAAATAACGGCTTTTTTCCCAGCACTATTTTAAGTTTTAACGATGGGGTGCCGACAGAAGAAGAGAGGGCTGAACTAGAAAGACTTATTTACAACAAGTTTGGTTCAGCTAGTAACGCAGGTAAGATTTTAATGACCTTTAACGACTCAGCAGAAAACGCCCCTACTGTAGAAAGTTTTAACGTAAGCGATGCACACAAAGTTTTTGACTATCTAAGTAAAGAAGTATCTGTAAAAATACTATCTGGTCATAGATGTACAAGCCCTTTGTTATTTGGTTTACGTTCTGAGGGTGGAGGTTTCGGATCAAATGCTGAAGAAATGAAAAGCGCTTACGACCTCTTTTACAACACTGTGGTGCTACCACTTCAAAGATTAATCTTAGACGGTTTAAGACCCGTCTTTGCGGCTTCTTCTATTACACTAGATTTATACTTTACACCTCTAAAACCTGCTTCGTTTATTACAGTAGACAACTTATTTGGTGCTACAGGTGGAGCAGATACAGCGTCTAAAGATGCTTCTTACAACGGTGCACAAATTACATCTGGCTTAGATATTTTAGTTAAGGTACAAGAGGGTTTACTTACTGAAGAACAGGCTAAAGTATTCTTAGTTCAGATGTTACAATTTACCCCTGAAGTAGCGGAAGCATTATTTATAAAAGGAATAGATGCTATAGCACAAGTAAAAGAAGAGGAAAAGATTATAGAAGAAAAATCTGAAACACAACTTAGTGCAAATAGTGAAGCACCAGATAAGATAAGTAAAGAAGAGGGTGAAGCGTGGTTAGCTCATTTGTCTGAAAAAAATTCACCAGCACCTAAAGGTTACGTTTTATGGAAAACGGAAGAGGTAACAAATACAGAAGAAGATAAAACTTTTCATTCATATAAGAAGATGCATAGAGCGTTTCAAATGGAGGGCGACCCCAGTAGATACGCAGACTATGAAATGGACTCAGATTACGATGTAATTAGCCCAAAGGGTTATTTATTTGCTGTTCGATATAGTTATTTTGAAAGTGCTAAAACACCACCAGAAAACCCAAATTATAAAAGCAGAGAGTTCTGTGAGGTAATGATGGATTTGTCAAATAGTGGTGCTATGTATCGTTATGACGACATTGAATATATGTCAGATATTGGGGTAAATGGTAACTTTGCACATTCAGGTGGGCGGTACGATTTGATGAAATATAAGGGCGGTTGCTTCTGCCGCCATGGGTTCAAAAGACACATTTTTATATACGCACCTGATAACGAAGTGTTTGAATTTACAGATGAAGAACAAGAAATTCAAGGTGACTTTGACGCAGTAATGCGAAGAGTGGGTGACAATCCTTATGTAGTAAACGAGGGGTATGAATCGGAAGCACCGATTGATATGCCCGATAGAGGTTCAATACTATATCCTAAAGCAGTAAACTAATGGCTAACACTTTATATATATCTAGCACAATTTTAAAACGAGATACAGCTTTAGGTAGCACTGTAGACGACAATCTTTTACAGCCCTACATACGTATAAGTCAAGACCGTTGGATTTTAAACGCTTTAGGAACGAACCTAGATTTAGAATTAAAAAAAGAAATTCTTAATGGCACGGTAGCAGGCAACTATAAAATTTTACTTGAAGAGTACATACAACCGTGTTTAGTTCAATTAGCATTTGTAGAAGTTGCTTACGTAGTGAGGTTAAAGTTTTCAAATAACTCAGTTATAGTTAATTCTAGCGAGCAAGGCACAAGTGCAAGCATGAATGATATACGTCATGTTGTTGACCAGTCTAAAGAAATAGGTATGTTCTATCGTGAGAGGCTTATTGAATACCTTAACTTTAACACAAATTTATTCCCGTCCTATTCAACAAACACGGGAGCTGACCTTTCACCCTCAAGACGCAACTATTTTGGAGGACTCAACGTTTACCCAACGACACCAACGAGCAATCGAATTAAAGCAATCGCAGGAGCTATCGGGCTTAAGTATAGCAACTAAAAAGAACGTAAGTAAACTTCGTATATATTTAAGAAAATGGCAACAAAAATAACAGACCTAGCAGAGTTAGCGGCTACACCTGCTAATGATGACGTTTTACATATTGTAGATGTAGGTGACGACACAGGAGGCGCAGCAGGTACAAGTAAGAAAATTAAAGTCAGCAATCTTACAGGAAGTGGAGGGGGTGATGAATTTTTTACTGTAAACGGTGCGTGTTTTATTGGACAAACATCAGAGCGTGCTATTCCGTTTGGGTCTACAACGGGAGAGTCTGCGGTTTTTACATACACCAATGTTTTTGCAATACCTAAAAATTGCCGCTTAGTATCTGTTACTTCTGCCAGTCAAGTAAGTGGGGGATCTGTTGCTATGAAACCTTACAAGCCAACTGCGGATATTAACTTATCTAATTTTACAGCACTTGGAACTGTAACCGTTGCAAGCCATACATCGACAGGGACACACACATTCACCTTCAATACTTCAACATTTGATTATGTTGTGGGTGACAGGTTCGGAATTTCAATCACACCAACTTCAAACATGAATGGATTTCGTTACACTTGTTTATTCAAAATGACATGACAGACTACACAATACCCCAAACGATACAAGACTTTTGTTCAGAAGAAGAAATTGAAAGCCTACCAAACCATGAGCACCTTATGGATGTGTTAGGTAGAATTTTGCAAAGGTTAGATAACTTAGAAAAAAAGAAATAATGGAGGACGGAAAGCTTTGGAGTTTAAATTTCTTATGGACAGGCTGGGCTTATGGTATGATAAGTGAGCATTTAACTTTATCGCTAGGAGTGTTAGGAGGTATAACTTTAATATGGTTAAACATAGAAGGTATTATAACGCATAGGAAAAACAGAAAATAAGGGATGCGAGAGTTAAAAAGAATTATATTACACTGTACAGCGACACCACAAAACGCACATATAGATGTAGCTACAATTCGTAAGTGGCATATTAAAAGAGGGTTTTCTGATTGTGGTTATCATTATATTATTCATCAGAATGGTGATATAAAAACGGGAAGACCAGTAATAAAACAAGGTGCTCATACACGTTCAGAAAATGAAAACTCTATAGGTGTAGCATACATCGGAGGGTTAAATAGTATAACGCATAAAGCAGAGGACACTATGACCATAAGACAGGAAACATCTTTTTTAAGATTAGTAGATAGTTTACGTTTGGTTTTTGGTGAATTAACAATACATGGACATAACGAATTTTCAACTAAAACCTGTCCGAATTTTAATGTACAGGATAAATTTTCATTTCTAAAATTAGAAAAACATGGAGCTATTAACAAATAACTGGGCGAATATAGCCCTTGCTTTAGTCACTTTTTTGGGTGTATTAACCGCCGCGACTGAAACAAAAAAAGATGACAGGATTTTAAACATCATTAAAAGAATATTGCAAGCTGTAATTATGGGTAAAAGCAGACAGCTAGGGCAAAAGAAAAAGACAAAGTAACATTTGTAACTAGTTTATAAATGGCTTAACTTAGCTTTGTATAAGGTATTCCCTTTACCTTATCCAATAGTTTTCATTCAACTATTTACCCCTGATCAGAAATGGTCGGGGGTTTTTGTTGTAGTAAAATTTTATAGTTACAGATAGGGTGTAACTTCACTTCAAAACACTATCATATATTTGCAGTGTTAGGAAACAAATAAGCCCAGCGGTTAGTGATAACCTTTATAAGTTGGTGACGAAAAGTAGCGATGCTTCAATAAGACCGAAAGGCTGAGAGGGTGTAACGTCAGAACAAAAACCTGCTACCTAATACTAAACCCTACTTAGCGGTGGGGTTTTTTTATGTGGTAAAATTATGTTTCGTGGAGTAAATACACTATATTTGTATCGAATCAAAACAATAGTAAGAATGAAAACATTAGAAGATTTAATTGAAGAAAGCATAATTGACGTAAAATATTACTCAGAGCGCTTAAAGGAAACTGAATGTAAACTAGACGCTTTCTATACAGCTAGGGATGTTAAAGCTGACGCTCAGAACCTAAGAGATTTTAAAGCTGACAAAGGATCAGATTTAAAAAAACCCATTCATGGATTTGAAGGAACGATGGATATTTTGGACGACCTTATTAACGATATTAAAAATATTAGAAAGTAATGGACGACTATAAAATTAATTTTCAAGAAATAGTAGATGCTTTTTCTATTAAAGAATTAGCGTCTTTTTCTATCAAAGTCAATTTAGAATTAGATAAAAGAATTAGCGACAGAAAAGAAAAGCTAGAAAAAGAATCTAATGAACTGGATAAAATAGAAACCAGTTACAACGCCTGCAAATAATGAAAGACAGTTTAACAATTGAATTAGAAAAGGATAAGTATATAGAGGTTCATTATGAATGTTGGTCTGAGGGAATGTTTGCAGACTATGACCAGCCTAAAGACCCATCAGGGCATGAGATTCAAAAGATAGAACTTCACTACAAAGAACTTGTTATAGATATAACAACTATAGCTGAAGACTTATCAAGTGAATTAGAATATGAAAACTTAGAAAAAACAGTAGAAGAAAACATTTTAAATAGATAAATTATGATAGCAAAAATTACACACATTACAGGGAATGGGACATACAACAGCCCACACGGCATGCTTTATAAGCAGCTATATGTATTTGATGACAGCGTAGAAGTTAGCGCTAATCACAAAACAGAAAAATCCCCATTTAATATAGGGGACGAAGTAGAGTATGAAATCAATGGATCAAATTCTTATGGAGCATGGGGTAAAGTAAGAAGACCAGAACAACAGGGAAAATTTACAAAGAAACCTATAACAGTAGGGGACGATAGAAGTGTAGTTATAGAACGTTCATGGGCTATGGGTCAAGCTGTTGCTATGATGGGGGCATTACCATCTAGGAATGATTCTGCTATAGATGCTTACTTTAGTTTAGCAGCAGAATTAGCTAAAACAATTTTATCTTTAAGGGATACTTTCCCACATTATAAGGAAGGTGTTTTTGAACATGACTTGGTTGACCTTTCAATGACTCAAAAAATGAGGGAAGCGTCTGAAAAAATTAAGCTGGATATGCCAGAAGACAAAGAAAGACCTTCAGATTCTAAGTGGACTAAAGCACAAATTGAAGCTATGGATTTAGAAGCAGAAAAAGAGGAAACACAATTACCATTTTAAAATATAGAAATATGACTTTAGGAACATGGATAAAGGTTAAATTTGGAACGCATATTAAATTAAATGATGCGTTAGGATTAGGTAAAAACACCGTAAACAGATGGTATAACACAGACCCTAAAAGGTTTTTGATGTATCTACCTGAGTTAACCAAGTGGTCGGACACTGAAGCGGTAGCTATTATAACTATGATAACAGAACGAGGTGAAGATGTTAAGGCTCTCAGAGGTTAGTGTCGATGAGCTAAAAAGAATGAGGTGGTTTTTGCTTTTTCGGTATAATGATTGTAAAAGCACAGACCCAAAACACCAGAGATATGGTAACGAATTTAATAAAGTAAGCAGAGAATTAAATAGAAGAACGGGTGAAACTAAATATAAGGCATGAATGAAAATTTTAAAGGGGTATGGATACCAGCTAATTTGTTTTTAAGCAAAGGACTTACATGGACACAAAAATTGATGCTGGTTGAAATAAATAGTTTTAATAAAAACGGGTTGCAGTGTTTTGTTTCAAACAACCATTTGTCTGATCACCTGCAAATTTCTAAAAGCGGTGTAGAAAAAGCTTTAAAGGGATTGGTTGAAAAAGGAATGGTAAAAAGGCAGTTTGAATACCAAATAAATACAGGTGCTACTTTACGT
>Ga0208814_1000815_pt1 | contig 16616 bp, 15 predicted proteins | sample MalvirAntarct_55_FD_184253 | JGI IMG/M metagenome (GOLD analysis project Ga0208814, IMG submission 184253) | Marine viral communities from the Global Malaspina Expedition - Malaspina viral metaG Antarct_55 (SPAdes) (version 2) | ecosystem: Environmental > Aquatic > Marine > Oceanic | place...
TAGTGGACACTACCCGGCTGCGACCCTCCTCCTCGCCTATATCAACCTTTCCGTCGTAATACCGCTGCGCCTTGAGTCGATCTGACACAATCTCTGAGTTGACAAAGTCTTCAGCGGAATCCACGGCGTCTGCCGCAATTTCTTTGATCTCATCGTCTGTAAGCTTTTTAAGTTCCATATTTATTTTTTCCACAAAAAAGACCGCCAGTTAAGGCGGTGCAGTGATAAGTTTGGGTCACATTTTTAGTTTAAAAGTCTTCCAATAGGCCAGGTGATTGGCGACGAACAACATTTTGAGCGCCAATTTCCATATTTTGCGCGATTCGGATTATTTTTTTATTTAATTCACCGGCTGTCGTGTTGTCAGCCAATGCTCGACGTACAAACTCAGGGTCTTCTGAAAACAATACTTTTACCACTGACTGTAGCTGCTTGTCATTTAAGCCTAAGTTTTGTGACTTTACTTTATTGACCAAGGATAAAAATGCACCAGGGAAGTCACCGCGAGCTAACTGGACGCCCACACCAGCGGCGCCTACTGCGTCAAGTTCATTGCCAGCGGCCTCTGCAAATTGGGTAATAGAGCCACCGGCTGGTTTGACCTTTTGATTGACCTGATTAGCCATACCGTAACGGCCTAAACTTTCGATCACATTATCGGCTTGATCCGCAGGCAAGATTTCTTTCATCAGCGCGTTCGGGGTACGATTTGAAACATCAAGGCCACCCGCCTGTGCGCTCCAGTTACCACCGCCATCTGAAAACCTCTTGTCAATCGAATTGTGCATGCCTGCTCTAAACCCGGCTAATTGCTCTGGGCTTGTTAAGGTGTCCATTGCAGTCCCCACTTCATCTGAACTCTTGCTAGACATTTTTCTGCCTAACTTAATTGCAGTTTCAACGGCCTCACGGTCAGCAAAAGAGCCTCGAACCGCTGCAAGATCAGGGTTGAATTTATCAATATCGCGTCTAACAGCAATTTCTGCTTTGTTATAATTAAAACCTGGCGTGTTACGCTTGTTAGGAGCCTCAATGATCATGCTTGCGGTTTCTTTAAGGTTACGTCTAAAGCCCTCTGCATCGCCTAAATCGATAGGCCGAGTTAGCTCAAGGGTCTCCGTGCCGTTCTCATTTTTAACCATCTTAAATAACGGTTTTAGATTTGGATTGGTTAATCGGGCTGACTCAAAGTCCTCTACAAACATTTCACGGACCTTTGGGTTAACTCGCATCATTCCCACTATGCGGTCGCTAAGTTTCTTAGGTATAGCGCCAGCCTCTGCATAGATGGTTTCGTATGCAGCCGCTTGATCAGCCTTTAACTCTTCATTGGTGCTTTGTAAAACCCTGCGAACATTTTGCCCCGATTGACCCGGCACTAATGCCTCATCTAGCGCCTCTTTAGCGCTGCCTCGTGTTTGCTCTGCACGAAGCCTGGCCGCGTTCTTTATGTCGCCAGAGGCATCGCCTCCCCCTGCCGCAATGACCCTTAAACTTGCCAATAATTGCTCATCTTCTGACATTACACCGCCATTTCTAATACTCTCAAGTGTCTCATCAAGACTTTTTCCGGTGCGCTTCATTAGGTCGTTGAGGTACTCTTGTACTTTTCCAGCGTAACCATCCCCATATTTATTTCTAACTGCGTTAACACCCTTGTTGTAAAGATTCCCTAAGCCTTTACCTGCGCCTCTAAGAATCTCACCACCGGCAATCGCTGTTACCGCGCCTGTTGCTGCATCGGTCGCTAGGCCCAGTGGTTTATCAGTAAGCTCTTGTTCAGAGTACCCAGTACCTGCGACAGAACCAATCTTACCGGCGTCCAAAGCACGTTTTCCTAACGTGCCTAACCGGGCAATATTAGCCGCACCAGCAGGAGCGCCAACACCTGACATCATGGCGATCACCGTTGGAATTAACCCCCCCACGATCTCGCTAGTGAGGGCAACACCTGGGTTGTCACTTTGAAACTGCTTTACCTTTGATCGAGCGATACCACGCGCTTGTTGATAGGTCTTGGGGTTGTCACTAAACTCAGAAAGACCGCTGTTAATTAGCCCCTCAATCTCATCGCCAAACCCTAAGCCAAAACCCTGACCTCCTAGGGTTCGCAACAAATTACCGGCGTAGCTGCCCTGTGGAGCCGTTTTGGTATCAGGCTGTATCGGCGGTAAATTAGCGTTAGCCTTTTTTCTGCGAAGCTCCTCTAATGCATTACTCACAGTAAACCCTCGCTTCTCATTATGCCTTCGCGCTCTTCCAGATTGTAGCCTTTCCACTCTTCCGCTGTGAGGGTAGGATTGTTTTTCTGTATTTGACTCAAAGCATTTTGTGCTGCACCGTGACGCTTGCTATTGTCCATCTTGTAATCAGCGTAGGCTTTAAGCCCAGAGCCTCCAAGAAGCATTTGCACTTCAGGCATTAATGCATTTCTAAGTTTAGTTTGGGCGGCAATCTTATCTTGGATATACTTAACCAGGGCATCACCTGTGAGATTCTGGTCAAATGCTGTTTCTAAAGCAAGGTTTAGCTCGGTAGCACTTAGGGCACCAAAGGTAGCGGAGTTAATAATATCAATACCCATTGTGCGAGCAATTGTACGAAGCTCGGTCGTTGCCGCAGAGGTTGAGGGTAAAAACTTTTGAATAAAGCCAGTTTTTGCGCCCTCGCTAACCAACTCACCGGCTCGCTGAAAGTTCCGTATTTGCTGATCAATAATATTAAATTTGCTAAATACTTCGTCGCCCTTTTTAAGCCCTTGAGCCATATCCCACTCTACTTTCTGCTGCGCTAACTCATTTTTATTCTCTTCGGCCTTTGTGATTCCTCTACCGCCTAGCTTGATTAAACTAAACCCTCCGTTAGCATTCGGGTTATGTTCATAGGTAAATTGGTCACCAGCTTTAATATCGTAAGCAGGCATGTCTTCTTCGGCGGTCTGCACAGAGCCAATGTTCTTGTTCATGTGAGGTGACTTAAACTGCCCAGACAAATAGGCGCCCATAATGTCTTTAACCATAGAAGGGTTAGCCTGAATAGCAGCCAAAGCTTGCGCTGCCATTGGATCGGTTTGTGACCTCCCTTGTAAAAACTTTATAGTGCCAGCCCCATCTATCGTATTTTGTCTGCGCTCTTGCGCCTGCTGGATAGTATTAGCTGCTGTTGCCGCCATACCCTGATCAGGGTTTAATCGCATCGAGTTTAGGCCCATCGTTAAACGCGCCATCTTCTCAGGATCATTTTTAAAGTTAGTGATACCTGCGCCAATCCGATCCAAAAGACCCACCTCTTCTTCTTTCTCTTTTGTCATTCCACCAAACATCATGTCACTTGCCTCCCATAAACTTCATTGCCATCTCTGCTAGTTTTGCTTTTTTTTCATCATCAGCAGTAAACTCTCCAATACTGTCCAGCAAACCCTGGCTTACGACAGGCGTCATTTGATGCGCGATTGGCTTTATTGCTTGTCCACCCCTTGTTACTTGACCTGCAATCGGCTGTATTGGGGCCATGCCCTGATAGTTCTTAAATGCGTCTTGCATTCGGTCCATCATGCTGATTTCTTGAGGCGGTGGCGCAGGCATAGGAACATCAAGATTCACCTGTGGCATTACGCCGGTCATGTCATGGTTTGCAGCATCTTTCTTAGCTTGCGCCATTAACAATTCAGCAATCTTGCGCTGCTGCTCTTCCTGATCATTGCGAGGATCGTACATTTAAAGCTCCTTTAGTATTTCGTTGTACTTAACCGCCATATATCCAGAGTCGGTATGCACAACTGCACTTGGCATGATTTTCTCAACCTCTTGGGCAAGAACACCAATATGCATGTTATTTGCCAAGCCCTTCTCTACTGCCTCGTCGGTCCAATCCCATGTGTAAATACCAAGGCCATTTGGTAGGTCACCTACTTGGTTAATATTGGTCTTTAATCGCATGTCAGACATTGCTGATGCGCCAAGGCTTAAATAATCAAACAAGCCAGGCGTATTTGTCGTAGTTGTAGTCTGCGGTACTGGCGATTGACCTAATGCTGCAGAGAGAAGGCCAACATCACTGTACGGCTGATTTCTGTAGTTATTAAATTGATTACGAGCCGCGTCAATGAGCAATTGTTGCATACCTTGTCGCATTGCACCGTCCTGTGCCATGTTGCGGTTTATGGTCTGACCCATGCCAAAGCCAAGGTTACCTAAATTAGCAAGCTGGTTACCTGCATTAAGGCGCTGCTGTGATCCGGCAAGCTGTCCGGTCTGGTTAGCCATTTGCGCTGCCATTCGCTGCTGTGCGTTAAATTGCCCCATATTGTTTGCCTGAGACTGATTAGCAAGGCTTGAGTTATTCATTGCGTTAGCAGAGTACTGTCGAGCGTTATTGACAGCGGCCTGATCTGCAAGGCTACCTGTGTTAAACGCTTGCGCTCCAAATTGTGCGGACTGATTAAAGGCGTTTTGGTTTGCTAGGCTTGAGTTATTCATCGCATTAGCACCGAACTGCCCAGCCTGATTAAAAGAGGCTTGGTTAGCAAGATTAGCCGTGTTCGTGGCCTGTGCGCCAAACTGACCGGCCTGATTTAGTGCTGCCTGATTAGCAAGTCCTGCGGTGTTGTACGCACTAGCTCCAAATTGTCCAGCTTGATTCAGTGCTGCTTGGTTAGAAAGCGCTGCATTATTACCTGCCTGAGCGCCGAACTGATTAGCCTGGTTCCCAGCGTTTTGATTTGCCAATGCCGCCTGATTTGCCGCAGCCGCTGTAAACTGATTACCTTGGTTTGTTGATGCTTGATTTGCCAAAGCCGCATTGTTAGATGCATTAGCACCAAACTGTGATGCCTGGTTAGCCGCTGATGCATTAGCAAGTCTTGCTGAATTGCTTGCGCCTGCACCAAACTGCATTGCCTGGTTTTGCGCTGCTTGGTTAAGATTACGTGCCTGGTTAGCAGCCTGCGCGCCAAATCGACTAGCATCTTGCTGTTGAGCAGATGCCTGCATAGCAGCCTGATTAGCTGACTGCGCGCCAAACTGTGAAGCTTGGTTAGCCTGACCTGTATTAAACATTGCAGCCTGATTAAACGCGCTAGCTCCAAACTGAGATGCTTGGTTAGCGGCTGCAGCGTTAGCCAGGGACGCCTGGTTTCCAGCTTGTGCGCCAAACTGAGCAGCCTGATTACGTGCCGCTGCGTTAGACAACATGGCCTGGTTAGTAGCCTGTGCCCCAAACTCAGATGCTCGGTTAACAGCACCTTGATTTGCTAAGGCTGCCTGGTTTTGCGCCTGAGCGCCAAATTGACTAGCCGTGTTGCCTGCGTTTAGATTTGCTAAAGCGTTCTGCTGTGCAAGATTTGCTGAAAGACTATCCGCCTGCAGGTTTGCGCCCTGATTTGCTAAACTACCTTGCATGGTGTTTTGGATATCAGAAAGACCCATCTGTTGTGCGTTAGTGAAGCCAGTTTGACGCAATGAAGCTGTTGTTTTTGCCGCCTGATCGTAAAAGTTCCTGTTATTTTCTGCCTCTCTTAGTGCGTGTCGTGAGCCGCCAAAGGCACCTGCAGCAGTTGCGTTAGCACCGATGTTTTGCTGCTGAATTACACGCGCCCGATTTAGGTCGGACAAGGTATTATCAACAACCGCGTCATCGTACTGGTTCATGTAATTTGATAAGTCAGTATCAGCTAAAAGACCAGACCGCACGGAACCGGCATTAACCTCTCGGCTTGGACCTGCTCTTTCTGCACCGTATCCAACACCTCTTGCGTTATCTCTGGCAGTGTAACCTGTGCTACTTGCGTCAGTTGCATCATAACCTTGGCTGCTTGCGTTTTGAGCTAAATAGCCACTGCTCCCTGCTCTTTCTGCACCGTAACCAGTAGAGCCAACACCAGCCGCGTTAAAGCCTTGCGCACCAGTTAACCGTGCTGCATAACCGTCTGACCCTGTGTTATCCGCTCTGTACCCTTCTGCGTTAGCCTGCGCGCCTGTAAATCCTTGCGAGCCTGTACGTTCAGCGTTGTATCCTTCGCTATCAGTACCGGCTGCAGTGTAGCCTCTTTGATCTGCGCCAGATGCTGTGTAGCCAGTTCCATCAGCACCGGCTGCTGTGTAGCCTTGCGCGTTGTTGCTAAACGCATCATAGCCACGATTGTCTGCACCACGAGCCTGATATCCTTGGCCAAAGTTTCTGTTAAACGCTGCCTGATCTGCATTAATCGTGTCAGGCGCAAAACCCATTTCTCTGCGCGCACCCTCAAGCGAGTCATAGATAGCGTCAGCAGCAGCAGTGTTAATGTTTGGTCTTTGTTGCCCTGTAGCAGTAGGCTCTGTACCAGTAGTAGAAGAAGGCCCACCAACAACGCCCGTTCCAGGCGTTACGGGAGCAACATCACCTGCTGGAATGCCGGTTTCGTTTAAGGCTGATGGCTGATTTACATTAAGAGAAGTATTAAGAGAAGTATTAAGACCACCTTTGCCATCATCTCCGCGGTAACGCCCATCGCGAATCATATCGTTTGCTGGAGGGGTAACCTGGTTACTCGGCATCTTGCCTAGTGTTCTACCAAATTCTGACTGGAACTCTTCGGGACTGTAGTAAGTATTTGCCGCATCACCTGTAAGGCCAAATGCAGAGGAGTCTCGCATGTATTGACCTGTCTCTGCGTTGTAACTATAAGACGGGGAAACAGAACTACCATCTGAGCCAACCTGCGCATTCTTTTGAGCCAGCTGGTTCATAAAGTCTACGTTAGCTTGGTAGTTATTGCTTTGCTGCGGAGGCTGTTGCGGCATGGGAGGCTGCCCTGGCGAATTTTCCCTGCGCCTTAACAGATTTTGGGAATCAGGCGAATACATTTTGTCAGCTCGCTGCTGAGGCTGTTGCGGCATGGAAGGCTGTCCTTGACGCCGGTCAATAGGAAAACCACCACCAGAAGGCGGATTCATGCCCATTCGTGAGCGCATTTGGCCTAACTGTGGATCAGAGAAAAGACTTGGATTAGCCTGCCTAACAATTCCCGTTGTTTGCCCCATTCCTGGCTGCATTTGACCACCAGTGCGCATTCCCATCATAGGCTGCGCAAAATCGCGCTGTTGCCCTGTTTGCGCAGGCAGTAAACGCTGCTGCGGCTTTGCTATTCCGCTTGCGCCACCATTACTCATCTTAAGTTCCTCCCAGAACCATTACGGAAAAACGGACCAAAGTCAGGGGTAGTTTGATGACCCCCTTTGCCTGTTACAGGGTCTACATAGAGCTTGTCATAAGCAGCGACCTGACCAGGTCGTGACTCTTCTAAGTCTTTTACCGCCATATCAAACATTGGGAAAGAGCTATACCCTTGGACGCCACCAAAGTCCTGAGCCTCTGGCATACTATCCATGACGTTCATTCCTGAAGGGGCTAAACCAAAGGCACTTGCAGCATCAGCATTTGACTGCATTGCAGCAACCTGCCCTTGATCAAACGCCGCTACGTCCGGCCCCATATAGGGCATGTAGCCAATATTGCCGGTTTGCTCTGCCCTGTTTATGCTGTCTTTCGACGCATCTGTTAAATATTGTGGAATTGTTACTTTAGACTCTTGGCTTCCGCCTTTTCCGCCACCTGACATGTTAAATCTCCTTAGTAAGTGTCGTGAACGCCTCGGTCCACTTATTCTTTTTCAATACTCGCGCCCAACCCTTGCGACCTGCTATGGTCATGTCGCTGCACCCTTGCGCCTGTGCAAAGTGCTTTGCCGACTCGTCCATATCAACGATCTGATGCATTTCACCGCCTGCTAAAAATATGTGAAATACCTTCTTGCGTGGGAAGACAATGATCTCTGTTACTGCGCAACCCTTTTCTGCAGGCCAAAACTGCATCCGGCCTGACACGACCCCCTCAACGATATCTTCAAATATGTGCGTTCCACCACAGTATTCAAGCGCCGCCTCAATCCAGGGTCTGCAGCGCGCAAGCTCTTCATTTAGGTTCATTTACTGCCTTATCCTGTTAATCGTAATTTGTACAGCAGGCACAGCAGGCAATGGTGATGAAGCAGCCGTGTTAGGCAGCGTTAAGCCGGTGTTAGAGACCGCGTACATGATTTTAAGATGATTACCTGCGGCTACTGTTAAAAGCGCCGTATGGCTGATTGTGTCATCTCCTGAGATAACCTTTTTTACAGCGTATCCATCGGTTCCGTTAACGCTGACCCAAAGATGCGCGGTGTGGCTAGCAGATGAAGTTGCCTGGGCTGTAATGCTAACTCTCAGAAGCCCTGCCTCGGTAACATCAATCTTAGTTGCATCCGAGCCATTAATAGCAAGGCCATCGGTTACTGTTGATGTATTAAAGTTAACTGCAGTGGCGGTGTTAGCTTGAGATGCTGTCTGAGTTGCTGTGGCATAGAACTGACCGCAACCACCCTCCACTAGCAATTGTTTGAAGTAGCTGCTCTTTGAGATAACAGGGTAGCCTGCCGCGTCAAACAAAAAGACACCGTCAGTCGCAGCAGAGTCGCCAGCAACGTAGTACGCAAGCTGGGACCGAGTCGCTGTTAGCGAATCAATTAACTTATGTCCCCATATCTTCCAATCTGGCCCAAACGGTTTGGGCGCGTTGTAACTCAACGCTTGCCACCTTCAACGACATTTAGCCGCATCTTACCCGTTCGCCAGTTATTGACCTCAGAGCCGTTAATCCGCATCCGTACCTGTCTTCCCTGGAACCTAGCGCCCGTTGGATTTGATAGGCTAAACGGACCATGATTTGTCTCTGTACCATTTGGATAAAACCGCGACTTAAAGGTTAACGAGCACTCCCCTTGCGTTTCCTCATCAGGGATAATTTCATTAACCTTCATGATGCTATCGCCATTGCCTAGCGAGATAGGCCCAGACTCTAAATACGGAGCCGAGTCATGATTGTAGCCAAACTCATGCGTGTAGAAATCACCATCTGCTGCAAACCAAAGGGGTGATCTAAATATTCCAGAGTCAATGCCTGTCGTTCTAGACAGGTTGCCAATGTTCCAGTGCCCTTCCTTGTAGTCGTACACGACGTAGCGATCATTTTCTACGCTTGATGCTGATGGATAGAACCACCACACCTCACCAAACTGTGCGTTGTGAATCGCACAAACCTTTGATCGCTGTGCGTTGTTTAGGTCGGTAAACACATAATCAAGCACCTCACACGACATCTCTTTTACGCTAGAACCGTCATACTGGAAAAACCCTGCAGTGCCCATCCAAAAAGCGCCGTCTGAAACTGCCACAGCAGCTTGACGAGACACAAGGCCACAGGCCGTACCTATCCGGTCAAACGAATAAACAAAAGGCGGTCCAGCGTAGGTTGCAGAGTGAGCATCACGGGTCGTTAATATTAGCGCCCTGTCCTTAACGCGCAGCCCAGTCATTATCTCGCCAGTTGTCTGCAGTTCAATGTCACCTGCCTGGTTGGTTGTTGCCGGAGACCACGTTGTGATGCCCTCACGGTCACACCAGACTATCTTTTGCGGATTACCACCTGCACCGAGCGCAAAAATAAACCGTTCATCAGTTACTAATATCGCGTTGTTATCAACAGGCGCATTGGCAAGCTGCACGGCGTTAGCCGCTAAATCATTCTGCCATTGATAGATCTTCCCATCAGATGATGAGCAGGCAATTAAATATTGACCAAAGTTATCAAGCGACCAGGTCGTAACCTGCTCAGGAACGCCCGTTGTATTTCTTGGCGTACCAAAAACACCCATACCAAACGAGGAGCCACCAAAGCCCTCATTAACCTGTGCATCAACGATGCCTGCTGTCAAAGAGGCTGGCGTAATATCTGTTATGGCTGACCCCTGATTAAGCGAGTACAGCTTGTTGTGCGTTCCAACGGCAATACGTGGCTCATCAAACTGATCAGTGTAGGCGGTCATGCCTCGCGGCGCAGATGTGCTAACAGAGCTTTTTCGCAAGATCCATCCGCCAATAGGACGCACAGACCCATTTTGCCAGCGTATAAAGTTGCCGTCTCTCCACCGTCCAGACGAGTCTAACTCTGTCCCGTGATTGTAGATACCAGCGGGAACTTCAAGGGCTAAAAGTGCCATCAATAATCTCCTTTATCCCTTCAATTCGTAACACATTTAGTTGGCGCGGCCTTTATTAAGACGCTAATTCTGGGCGGGTTGCAGGGAATGCATCTGTAGAGGGCCATTGCCTTAGCTCTTCCCTATAGGTTATGTAAGCATCAGCGTTAGGGTAGTCAGAAACCGTAGCGGCTATGTCAGTTCGAGTTAGTTCCTCATCGCGCCATGTACGGGCTTTCTGCTCTGGTGTTATTAAATCTTCTGCTCTTATTAAAGCCATTATTTTACCCTCACGTAGTTTTGTCCACCAAATGAAGTATCTGATGTAGTGCCGTTAGCTGCTGCATATACATCCACGACATTGGCGCTTTGTATCACAACCATAGGAGAATTATCTTTCGTTCCAACGCCATTTAGAAAGCCACTTGTAGCTAGGGTCTCATTTTGATAAACGCCTGATGAGTTATACTTGTATACAGCTTTTTGGTAATCAGCAACCCAGAAGTAAGTGCCGTCCCAAGCTATGCCTTGTGGCTCCTGAGATTCATTCGTTACACTAAAGGTCACGGACTGATAAACGCCTGATGAGTTATACTTGTATACGTTGTCATTGCCGTTAATAACCCAGAAGAAAGTACCATCCCATGTAAGGCCTGTCCATCCGCTGCTTACTTGAGTATTTACAGAGAAAAACACATTCTGGTACACCCCTGCTGAATTGTATTTCCAGATTTTGTTGTTAGTAGATTCGAGAACCCAGAAGTAAGTACCATCCCATTCAATGTCGACAGGGGAGGTGGACTGAGACGCTACACTAAAAAATGTATTTGTATATGCTCCTGCTGCATCGTACTTATAGACCTTGTCGGTAGTCGCACCAACCAGCCAATAATTAGTACCATCCCATGTAACCCCTCGAGGGTTAGTGTCCTGTGAGGCTACAGCAATGTTAAGCACAGTCGTTAAGCCTGAAGATGCCAAGGGATAAGTTGATAAGTTAGTTTCAAAAACACCACCCTTTAGATACACCCTTTCATCAGCTAATGTAACGGTATCGGCATCATTGTTTAAAAATACTACCTCATCAATTTGTGAGGCTGAACCACCGCCACCGCCTAATTTAATAGCCATTTATAACTCCCTCCATCCGATTGTTGAATCAACGTACACAAGAGTTGCACCTGCATCAGTTGCCAGTTCACCATTATCCGCTGTTGAATTAATATTTGATCCGTTTCGAGCAACAGTCACTGTGCCTGCTCCAGAGTTCTCAATAAATACTATGTTGCCTGCTGCGGGACTTGCAGGTAATGTAATAGTTACTGCGCTTCCAGAGTTCACAACTAACTGGTCTCGTGTGACTGCCGTGTAGTTTGCAGTCTTAACAAGAAAGTTATTGAACGCCCCGCCTACGCCTGTGCCGAGCTTTGCGGCTGTGATATTTCCGTCAGCTATCTTGGCAGTTGTTACGTTAGCGTCAGCTATCTTCAGAGTTGTAATGCTGCCATCAGCTACACCAACGCTTGCATCAACGTAAGCCTTAATTGACTGCTGTGTTGCCAGCTTAGTCGCAGAGTTAGACGCCATATCATCTTCGTCTTTTATCCCGGTTACCGTGGCGCCATCCCCTGCAATGTTGACAGAGGTGTTAGCCACCACAACGGTGCCTGTAATAGCTGCGGCAGTTGCAGCGCCTATGACCGCGTTATCAATTGAGCCAGAGTTAATATCGATACCCGTAACAGCCGTTCCGCCATCAAGCAGGTTATCTATTGCATCTAAGTTGTTATTGAGCTTTGTTCCCCAGGTATCTGCGGACGCGCCGACCTCTGGCTTAACAAGAGCATAGGTGCTAGTAGTTGTATCAGCCATTTAAGCGGCCTCCCATAAATTGTCTGTTAGATTGACATCAGAATAGCTATTTGATGCCAGGTTAGTGTCGGCGTAGTCCTTACCGCTAAGTGCTATGTCCTCCCATAGCAATGTGCTAACAATCGTTAGGCTTACAGCACCGGAAATAGACGATGCGCCGGAGGATATTGTGCTTGCAGTTGCAACGACCTCGCCATGAGCAGATAGGTTCCCTGCACCGGCAATTGTTGCGTTACCTGCAGCTGCTATTGCACCCTGAGCAGACAGCGCGGACGCCCCTGCCGCTGTGATATTTGCTGCCATGACTGCCGCAGATACGGCACTTAAGGACGCAGAACGCTCAAATACGTGCTGGCTTCCGGTTGCCACTGAGCATGAAGCTAATAGTGTGCTTGAACCCTGGATAATTCTTTCGCCACTAACAGTAAATGCTGCAACAGCATCAATCTGTATGCTGTTAAGTGTTTGCCTTTGACCGTCTGCCGTTACCGCAGAGGTTGCTGATAAGGAGGATGCGCCATTATGGATCTCAGTACCTGTGTAGGTGACCCTGCCGTATCGGTACTCTCCATACAGCATCTTAGTTCAGCGTGATGTCAAGATCGCCTGCAGGGATGCGAAACACATCGCCTGCGCCAATAGTCTTGGACGCGCTTAAAGCGCCATAAGCCAACAGGTTGCCAGAGGTCGCTGCGTCAAACACACCAATGTGCGTAATCGTGCCCCAGCTGCCTGTTGCCGCATTGTACTCAACAGCGCCGCTGTTAGATGTGGTCGCACCGGAGGTTGTAAAGGCCGCAGACTTGCGCGTGTAGCCCGATCCGCTTAACTCAGTGCCACCGCCTGCATCGTTAGGCGTTGCCGTGTAAAGGGCCACATACAGCGTTGACGGCGCAGTGTAGGCAGAGCCGCCAAATACGTGGTCCAGTATCTCTGTCTCTAGGTAATTTGAAAAACTCATCCTAATCCTCTTACTCGTAATTTAAGTCCGGTGCCGGACGTTTTTGAAAGCTCAGACTGTAGATTTAACTGGTCAACCGCTGACTGATACATTGATGCCCACACACTGGTCCTTCCATCTTCAGCTAGATAAGGCGCTGAATGAATAAGAGAGCCGTACAGGTAAACATCAGGTGCATAACTTAGCAGCCAGTTGCTTGCGTTGCTGTCGGTCAATGCCGGTAACTTTTGGAGGTACATAACCTCGGCTGCGTAAGACTGATCTGGCGTTGGATACAGTTCAAACTGTGACTCTGAGTGCGAGTAGTACAACGGCGTTCCAGTTACATTTTTTTCAGTCATACGTTTTTCAGCCATTGCCTGCTGAGATATTAAAGACATTGCTGTGGTAGCTCCGCCAGTTAGCTGCACCCTCTGCGTTGCAATCCAATCAGACGGACGGGTTGCGTAACGACCATCAAATGCTGTCGTGGCTCTGTTTTCCATTCTCCAGTGCCTAACATCACGGTTGATCTGCGCCTCGGCAAGATCGATAAAGGTCGTGATGACGGCTGTTAAATCAGCACGATTGAGGTAGTCAGCAATGCTTGATTTAAGCTCACTGTAAGTTGTTATTGCCATTGGGTTACCTTAGATTGGGCTTAAAAATTCACTGCCCTGACGGACAATTTGACGCAGCAGACCAGGCTCCATGTAATTGCCTTTCGTACCGCTTTCCACACCGGGTATATCGTATAAATCAGGGAAGCGATAGGCGCTTCCTGATAGGTTTAATATTGCGTTGATCTGATCAGAGGTTAAAAAGTTCACCCCATCAGCCACTGCCCGGTTAACACCTGACATAGTCTCTAATGCTGTATCGCCTATTGAATTTAACAACCCACTACTTTGTGGCTGACTTACAGTGTTTGCATTTGCACCGCCAGACGCCAAAAGACCACCGGCTGCTGCGCGTTGCTTATTTCTATCAATAAATCCTTGCACTCCATCAAGCCATTGTTGATCAGCAACCTCGTAACCGTCTTTGCGAATGTTAGTTGCTACAGTCGCTTGATCAGGCGTCATTAGCTTTCCGCTTTTAGTCTTTGTGTTTATGAACCGATCAAAGCTTTTTGGAAACATTACATTAAATGGAACGGATTGCTCAAAACCACCAGCGTACTCACCAGGCATCTGGTAATCGTATGTTTTATGCTGGTCAAAGGGTTGAGCACTTTTTGTCGTATCTGCCTTGTAAATACTATGCCCAGAGTCACCAATCGATGCGCTAACCAAAGCAGGGTCTTCGGTCGCTTTTACTAGCTCGTCATACGAGGGAAATCCCTTGTCGCGATAAGCCGCCTTTCCCATCGTTGTTGTAAAAGCAGTTCTTAATTTACCCCATTTTGGGTATCCATTTTCACCCATTAACTGACTCATGGCGTCTGGATGGTCAAGCCCAACCCAATCACTGTAAGGATAAGTTGTTACGTTATCCCCACCCTTCACATATTTTACGCTTTTTAATGACCGTATTTCTTTGTCAAAGTCGTTTATGTCAGCTTTAGCTAAACGACGTAACTCAGGAATTTGTTGCATCATTCCTTCAGCGATAGGCGTACTAAAATTGACCGAGTCCCTCCCCATTGTGTTGTAAACACCAAACACATCGTTTTGCGTATCTTCGGCAGCAGCTATATGCTTATTGTGCTGGCCCCTTGCAATTGGCTCGGCAGAAGCCCACCCCCCGTATTGACGACTAAACTTATTGCCCCCTTCAACCGGGACATCAATAGGTATACCGCCTACTTGAGATAAATGACCAATGTCGCTTCGGTCTCCTCGTACTGGTGTCAGCGTTTTACCCACTAAAGACTCTGGTGTAATTATTTGTCTGTCAGGAATTGGGGCTGCTGAAAATACCGTTTCATAATCATTTGCATAGGCTCTACGCTCTCTATCAGCAAAAGCCGGGTTATTTCTGATTGCGTTTTGGTATTTCGTTATTGCGGTCTTGACTGCGTTAGGATTACCAGCAGACTCTGCCTTTAAAATGCCTAGCTGCAACACACGTTGTCCTAAATTCAAGGCTTCCGAAAGAGGGCCAGCTTCCGCGTCTTCTGATTGCAATCCGCCAAGCAAGCCAGCGCCTAAACCCGTTGTGCCAAAATTACGGCTAAACCCTTTTAGTTGTAACGACGGCGTGATGCCATCTGGCCGCAATACTTGCTCGACAGTATCATAATTGTCGCTACCCATCCTTTGCTGTACCTGCTCCAGAAGCCCACGATTCCGAGCATTCCACATAGCAGCGCCATCGGGCGACAAAGTATCTGACGGGACTAATTTGTTTCCACTTACTTCTTCAATAGCATCATACATCTCACGAGCTAAACCTTGCCTGCGATATCCTGGGGCTATTTCTGTGTTTTGTGAAGCCATATAGCCATCACCAAACCCAGAATCTAAAGCATAATCTGTTTTAACCGACCCTATGCTTTTAGGATCGGAGCCTTTTTGTAAATAATACTCACCAACCCTACTATCTTCCGGGTCAATAATATCAACAAGACTCATTCCACGCTGCGCTAATGATCTTAATGATGCATCAGCATCTTCAGACTGCGCCGCACTAGCCCCAACAATTCCAGACTTTATAAGAGCATCAATAATTCCTTTAATTCTGCTGCTCATACAATACCTTTTAAATTAACCCTTAACGGCTTACCCCAAGATGCATTTGGTGGCTCATACACCACCGCCATCATTCCAAAGGCGTCTGCCGCATGGCTTGACCAATCATGATTTGGGCCTAGCCCTATGTTTCTGTTCTCATCGCGCTTCTCGTGATACCAAGAGAGCGCCTCTAACCCGTGCTTACAATCAGGCTCATTAAAGTACACTGAGGGTAATATGCGCCTAACGGCTTCAACCCTAGCACCTGCAGCACCTGCACCCTGATTTGGCACTACTATCACGTTGTAACCAGCATCTCTTAACGCTGATTCATAGCTCACTGAATAGACCTTGTCGTGCGTTCGACCATCGTGCGGGAGCACAACCGTCGTAATGTCTTGTACCTGATCACGTAACCAGGCGACATGAGTCGCTAATGGCTGACCTTGTGCCTCGTAATAACCCAGCACCCTGATCTCTGACTTATAAAACTGTACAGTCCAAATGCTTGTTGCATCAGACTTCGCCCCTGTGCCACCAATATCAAAGTACGCTCTGGTCTCCATAAGAGGGTCGTGGTGGACGTTACCAACTCTGCCCTCCCTGTTAGCGCTCTCTATAAGATGGGAGTAATACGCGCCCTCATGCGCTGCTAGGAAGCTACCCTCCCAGATATGGTCGTACACATCCGGTCTGACCTTCTGGTCTGCCTTTCTTTCAAGCTCCAGTACATCAGGAAACCAAGGATTGTCACGCCAATTAAGCTCGACAATCTTAGCGCCCTCTGGCGGGCTATCTCTAAATCGTTTGTTCGTTGATGATCGCGCTGACTCAGGGTTCCAAGTGACCCATATCTCAGAGTCTGCCTCTCGCACTGTAGGAATCAGCTTGCGCCATGCCTCCTCAGAAACCGGCTCTGCCTCATCTACCCAGGCTATGATAATTCTAGCCTTTGACTTAATGCTATCAAGGTTGCGTCTTAATCCAGCGAACACATAACTAATGCGCCCATCTCTGGACCGGATGAACTTTTCACCAACCTCGTAATATTCCTGCAGCCAATCAACAGACCTGA
>Ga0208814_1000816_pt1 | contig 16606 bp, 15 predicted proteins | sample MalvirAntarct_55_FD_184253 | JGI IMG/M metagenome (GOLD analysis project Ga0208814, IMG submission 184253) | Marine viral communities from the Global Malaspina Expedition - Malaspina viral metaG Antarct_55 (SPAdes) (version 2) | ecosystem: Environmental > Aquatic > Marine > Oceanic | place...
TGTCTAACGCAATTATGTGTGCGCACTTGTGTTCGTGCGGAATTTCTGAATGATCAGAATTTAGTATATTAGCATCTGGGTGTGCCCAGTCAACTGTAAATAAATATTTACCGTGATACCATTTCTTATCTTTACCAATATATTTGCCGGATGCGGCTGTTAAAATATCCCAACTAGTAACAGCAGGGTAATAAGAAAAACTATTCCACAATTCCAGTTCATCAAGTCTTTGAATCGGAACAGACTCGGGGTCATAACCACGTTGAATAAAAGCCGATATGGGTAAACGATAAAAGATTGCACCGTTTTCCATGATGGCATGGAACAATATAGCTCGTCCGGTAAGAGACGTGACACCAAAGATGAGACACTCTTCCACTTCGCCTTTATGTTTTTTAAGATCATATAAATACTCCCTTTTTATTTGGGCGTATTGTACAGGAATATTTGCATTTAAGTAAGCCATAAATTAACCTTTTATTGCGCCCCAATTAGGACCTGATTCATAGTCTACTTTGTTTGGTACTTCCAAGTCAACAGCAGATTCCATGATATCTTTTATTTTTTGAGCATGTTCTGGGCTCTCAACTGATATATCAAGTTCATCATGTACTTGTATATGTGGTACAATACCTTCTTTATACAAATCAATCATAGCTTTCTTAGTCATGTCAGCTGCTGATCCTTGTATTAATTTGTTTAAAGCTTTGTATGTAAATGCTCGCTTAATCCCTGGTCCGTGTTCCAAGAGCGCTGCGTCATGCGGCAAGGACTTATGTATTCCAAATTGATTAGGCTCCCACAAATGGAACCTGCACAAACGACCAAGTAAAGTTCTAACTCTACCAGCACTCTGTGCTCTTTGACTTACATTATCCATAAGTTGTTTTACGAATGGAACCTTGTCATGGTATTGTCTAAACAAAGCATCCGATTTATCTTTAGATATACCAAGCTCTGCTTGTAATTTATTTTTACCCATACCATAAAACAATCCTAAGTTAATTGTTTTAGCTTGAGTTCTAGGTATGTTTGCCATTTCAGCAACGATCGTATGGAAGTCTGCATCTCCATCGCGATATGCTTCTAACACTTCTTCTACTCCATAGAGATTTTGTAAAGCTGAATAATGGACTACCAGCCTAGGCTCTTGTTGAGAATAATCAAAACAACCCCATGTATGGTCCTTCTCAGGTATAAATAGAGCCCTGATTCGTGGTCCAAGATCTTTGTTTCTAGCAGGTATTTGCTGTAAATTAGGGTTAGAATATGAGAATCTACCGGTTACAGTACCTCCGTTATCGGACCTAAGTTGATTAATATCCGCATGAATTCTACCTTTATGTGAGTGTTTTAATATGGTATCAATAAACGTAGTATGAGCCTTATTAATCTCTCTAGCTTGAGCAATCTTATTCACCAATGGGTGAGGATGATTTTGCAAAAAGTTTTTAGTAAAAGATGGTGCCTGTGATTTTTCCGTTCTATCATACTCTAAATTTAATTTATCAAAAACTTGAGCAATGGATCTTGCGGCCCATATTTGAGGTTCTATTCCTGTTTCTTTTCGTACTGCTTGGATCAGTTTACCTTCTTGTAATGCTAGGTCTTTCTTTAGGACATGAGCTGCTTCAACGTCGACGCACACACCTTTAAATTTCATATCAACTAAACAAGGAAACAATTCTGTTTCCATATCCATAATAGAATTTATATCTTGATGATCTATTTCTTTTTTAAGTTCTTTCCAAAGATCTAATGTAACCGATGCGTCTTGTTCTGCGTAGGCACCTACATAAATGGCAGGTAGTTTATACATTTCTGCCTTAGCGTCAACACCCCAATCTTTGGCAGCTGCATATAAATCACTTTCATTCTTACCTTTTCCAGTATATCTTTTAGCACAATTGTTTAAATCATAACGCATTTGATTTTCATCAACTAAAGCCGATGCAATCATTGTATCGATTATTTTACCGTTAATATTTAAACCTAGATATCTAATCCAAGCAACGTCATACATGGCGTTGTGAAAGATTTTAGCTGATGGTAAGTTTAATACTTCTTGAAACCATTTTAATACTTTTTTACGATCCATGTTGCCACCACCTTCGTGAGCAATGGGATAATATCCACGCCAACCTTCTACAGCCACTGCAATTCCTACCACATCTCCATTACCCGATACTGAACCGGAACCCATCTTCATTAAATCTGGATCTTTAGTTTCTAAGTCAATTGCAATCTCATCGTGTTTTGATAAGTCTGGAAAATTTTCTGGTGGTAGCCATTCTGTTTGTGCTGTAAATAATGGTAATTGTCTCATATTATTTTTTATCCTTTAGTTTTAATATTTCTAAATCACAGTAATGTTTAACTTTTTCTAAGTCTTGTATGCCGGCTTTATTTTTATAGCGACAAACATATTTAATTACATTGCCTTGAAAAAATGAAAGATCATTCTTTGAAATAAATTCATAAGGTTGAATTTTAAATTTCTTGTAATGAGATCCTCCAATTTGTTTACTTTGTGGAAAGGTGTCCACAAACATATCTTTGTTCGTCATAAAAACCATCCTATTGTTATTGTACATGTTATAAAAACAGCCACACTAAACTCAGCTGTCATCCTCATATTTTCGCAGTAACTACATTCACACATTATAATATATATCCTTTTTCATATTTTTTTGGTTCAACAATATGTAAGTTTTCTTTTGTTCTAGTTGCACCTACATAAAATAATCTATTCTCATCGTCTGGATTTCTTTCATAACCTTTCATAGTATTTTCAGTAAGGTCTGTTAGCAACACAACGTTTGTTGCTTCACCACCTTTAGCTGCATGTATAGTTGACAGTTCTATTCTAGGTTTTTCATTTAACTTCTCCCCATTCTTTCTCATCTTACGTAAATAGTTTACTCTAGTCTGACCTGCATTGTCAAAAGCTTCATACCAAACAGAGTTTGTTTTTAATCCAAAATCAGTTTGTAATGATTCTAAACTATGAAAAGAACCTTTGGTCATACCTAATAATTTATTTTTTTCCCAATGTTCTGGACTCATTTGTTTAGATATTTTATCTATTTGTTTGTAGTCTAACGGCACACCTTTACGTAAGTTTTCCCAATTGATCGCTGCATCTTGTATATCTCTTTCATAACTTCTTTTGTATTTATTAGAATAATATAAACCTTTTCTGTATAAAGATTCTTCAATGTCATTAAGCATGTGTCTAGTTCTGCTTAACACCAACCAATCTCCTTGTGACATGTCTATACTCTCTACTTCAAAATGTCTTTGTAATGTTCCTTCGTTAATTTTTGGTTGCCATGTTTTATCAATTCTATTTTTAATTTTACTTATAATACCCATAGCTAAGTGGTGTACTCTAGCCGGTATTCTATAAGACTGTGTTAACGGATAATAGTCACCTTTTAAAGTTATAAAAGAATCTACGTCTGCACCAGCCCATCTAAAAATAGCTTGGTCATCATCACCCGCTATAAAAGAATCTGTTGTTTTATTCCAAATAGATCTTGTCATGTCCCATTGCATTAAAGATAAGTCTTGTGCTTCATCTATAAACACTACATCAAACTTAGGTGATAGATCAGATTTTACAAAGTCTAGTATCATGTCATTAAAATCTATTAAGTTATATTCTTTTTTGTATCTTATTAATTCATTAGCTATAATTCTTAATTGATCTCTTTCCAGGTCCTGTGTGTGTTCAGCTAAATCAAACTGCTGTTCCGGTGTTATGTTTCTAAGTTGTGCTAACTGTATGATTCTTAAGTACTCACTGTCTGAAGTAAAGATACCACCTTGGTCTTCTTGATAGTCAGCGTATGTTACCGGAAACCCTAACTTGTTTCCAAGATCTTTATAGTGTCTTGGTTGCATGACCTGATCTTTTTTCAATCCTAATTTTCTAAAAGCAAGTGAGTGTAGGGTTCTAAAGTATGGCAGATCATCCTCACCTAAATTAAAATCTCTCATGGCTCTGTCTCTTGCTTCGTGAGCCGCCTTCTGTGTAAATGCAAAGTAACCTATTTTATCTGGGTCTGTATTTTTTAAATATGAATCTACTTTTTTTAACAAAGTTGTAGTCTTACCCGTACCTGGTGGTCCTAATACAATTGTTCTCATATTTTCCTAGTTTTTAAATAAAACTCTCCAATTGCTTTTTGTACTTCTACAGTATCTGCTCTAGTACCACTATTATTTTGTGATGTTGTAGCCCACCTAAGATTATAAAGTTGATAGTTGTCCTTACTTCTATCAATATGGTCACCTACCCAATTAAATTTTTTGTTATAAAAATCATGTGGAAGAGGAAAGAAAGCTAATAAAGATAATCTATGCATTTTAGACAAGAAAGGTTTTTTATTAGTGCTAATAGAAATTTTTGGATACATATCTGTTGCAGCTGCCTTTGGTATCTTAATTTTTCCAGTAAATTGATTTTGAACATAGGGAAAAACTTTTCCTAGTTCAGGATGGTATGTACTATATCCTCCGGTTCTAAATATAAAATATTTTCCAACAGGAATATCTTTGTATTGAAGATCTCCATCTCCATATTTTGTTCGAGCAGGATCATCAGGAAGTGTATGTAAATCTACGTAATCAACATTTTTAATTTTAGGTTTATCATCTTCCCATAAACATAATTGTTCTGTTATCATTAAAATATATCCTTTGGTTTTAATTCTTTTTTATTGTATTCATCAATTCTTTTGTCAAATTGTTTGACTACAAATACAGATATTCTTTCTTTGCCGATACGTTTGTCATCACAGTCACACGTTTCTTTTAACATTTGCGCTGTACGTTGATAGTTTATGTCCCAACGTTTTCTAATTAAAAATTGATTGTAAAATCTGTCAAACACAAAATGGTGGTTGCCTTCGTTAGTCCATACACCACCTTTTTTAAGATCGTTTTTATCTGTAGATACTTGTCTGTTTAGACAATACTCTTCTAAATGATTTTTTAATTGATCTTGTGTAGTTACACCTTCTGGTGGATCTATTGGTTCGTGGTTCTTCATTAATGGATTTATAATATTAATCCAATCTTTAGGTTTAACTGTTGGTGGCATAAAATCTAATTGTTCCATCACAGCTTCTTGAAATAAACTTTGTTGTTTTAAAAACTTAACATTCTCTAAGTGTAATCTTTCTCCATCTACATTAAGATAGTAATACGGTTTCTCTAATTTAATTTTTTGTAAATCAGTTAGTGAAGGAAACACTATTTCTTCACCTATTCCATACTTTCTAGTTCTACATAATTTTTTATCACACAAGTTACACATTGGAGTATCATTACATTTGTAACCCCATTCTTTTTTCTCATGTTGTCTTTTAATAATATCTACTTCAGACTCACTTAGTGGTGTAGTTGATGCTTGTATATTAAACATAGTCATCTTACTTTTCCATTCTGCTGGCCACTTCTGTTTAGCATACACACCAAAATGAAACATAGAGTTGTTACGGCCACCTTCAGGTATTTTATTTAGTGCCATAAGTTCTATGCACGGTGGTGCATCATCATACTCAGACTTAGGTCTTTCTATTTTTATTTTAGTAATGTCTTTTTGTTTAACATAATCATACAACTCATAAAACTCTTCTAAAGTTGCAGCATCGCCATCACCTTTAAAAGCATAACGTGTTGATTGATTACCATTAAAGTAAGGTAAGTTTAAAAAATTACCGGTATCGTCTGATGATTTTAATTGAATTTGTTTTGGAAATACTTCTGAACCGCCGTATCCTAGTAGTGTTTTTATTTCTGTTAACTTATCTCTCATGCTTTCTGCTGCTACGGGTTCTTCTGAAAAGAGAAACACGTGAGCACCGCCGCTCTTGGACCTACACACAAGTAATGGTAGTTTAAATTGTTTGATTTTATCTATTAATTTTTTATGATCAAAACCTGCATATGAGTCTATGTCTACACAACCCCATACACATTGGTTATCTTCATTAATTGGAATGATACCTAAACTTTGAACACCTTTTAAATGATCTTCCCACAACTCATTTGTTACGGGTCTACGTACTACAAATGATTGTCCTTTTAATTTAACACCTACTTCACCTTGAGTACTTACTTTAGTACAGCCGTGAGCACGCTCTAAACCTTTAAATATTTTTTTAAACATAATTTTTAATAGGCGTTTCCACTCTCGCTTCCACGCCTATTCCTAGGATTTTATTTAGTATGGTGAATCTGTTTTTGATTCGTCTGATCCGTGTTTAACTTGCACGTCACCTTTGCCAACTTGTTCAGCAAAAGATTTTGCAATCCCATAAACACTTTGATCTTCAACCGGACCAACTTTAGATACTTCCCAACCAAACCATGTTCCTTTGTCATTTGACATTTGAACAGTTTTTAGATTGTAAATGTGGCTATATGTTGGCGGTGTAAATAAACCATTTTTACCCTGCAATTTAATTCCCATCATAATGGAATTCCATTTACGACTAATTTTTAATTGAGTCGCTTTCATAGAAAGTAAAGCAGTTTGTGGTGAATCACCTAACACTACTACATAATGATTTGCAGTGTTGTCGATGTAATTACCATTTGGCAATCTATCTTTATAGGATTTATCACGAGTGGTTTGACTCATAATATCAGAACTAGCGTCGTGTATTGCAACGGGTGCTCCAGTTCCTGCTCCTCTGTCTTGCCATTCTATTAATTTTCTTTCATAGAATACTGGCAATACATTTATTCCTTTAGCGCCATCATAAAGTTCGTTTGTGACACTGTTAATAATCATGCCTGGTTCAGCATCTTTAACATATCTTGCGTGTACTTTATTTACTTCAGGAGATAATTGTCCTAAAACTTTCAAAAATGGTAATGCAAGATCATCTTGCGTCATATTCTGAGAGCCTTTGTCTGCATCAGCTTCAAACATATTGACTGCTAATGCACCTTCTTCTTTTTTTACTACTTGGTTCATGTTTATTGTTTCCTTTTTATTGTTGTTTTATTTCCAACGAATACGTTGAAAAGTTCAGTAGGCATTTCTTTGCCGTTTTCTAATCGCTCCCGAACTAGCGCTTTTAGAGTCATGGGCTCAACCTTCAACTTTTGTGTTGGTTGATACCCACGCTCAGATGCAAGGTTGGCATAATCAGCCGCCTTGTTATCTTCGTTACGTCCAAATGATACGGATATCTCATTTTTGATTATATCACCTAGGTTATTGTCTCGAAGCCATTGAAATGCAGCATCTTTATTTGCTATGGTTATGCTTGCACTATAATTTGGTTTAACATCTACCGAAGATCCATCCATAAGTTTAAGGTGAGATAAACCCATCTCTGCCATCATGGTTGGAATTACTTCTGACGATAAATAGTCATAATTTTTTTTACGTTGTTTTAATACATCTTCAGCTGCTTCAATTTCTTTAGCTAGGTTATCTAATTTTTCTACTTGGTCAGCTAACGATTGAATGTTTCCTGTTTTGTTTAACAACTTTTCTTGGTCTTGTTCAAAGTCAATGTTACTCATCTATCTTTCCTCTTTCATATAAGTTAATCGCAATAGGATAATATTGTCTTTCTTGTTTATCCCACTTTAGTAAATTGTATTTACCATTAGTCATGTCAGAAACTATTGAGCACGCTACACCAATAATTGCAGGATCTCCAGTTAATAATAAATGATCTTCTGATGTAAAATCTTTTAACATTTTTCTAAGTTTAAAAATTAATGGACCAGGAGAAAATATTATTTGAGATAACTCTGGTAATAAAAAAACAAACTCACCATATTTTGATGCGCCCATAATATTTATTTTAGGTCTGCCTTCAGCAGTACCAGCAATTTCTTGGATGACGTAAACTTTATTTTCTTTCATGCTTGACAATATAGTTATGACTTGTTATCTTGTCAAGTAGAAAGAAGAAAAATTATGGATTATAAATTTAAGACAAAACCTTACGCACATCAAATGACTGCGTTAGAAAAATCGTGGAATAGAGAAACATATGCCTATTTTATGGAAATGGGTACTGGTAAAACAAAAGTATTAATTGATAACTTAGCCATGCTTTATGACAAAGGTAAAGTTAATGGTGCTTTAATTATTGCACCTAAAGGTGTTGTAGGTACGTGGTATGATAATGAATTACCAACTCACTTACCTGATCACATAGAAAATGTGACTGTTTTGTGGCAAGCGAACATTACTAAAAAACAACAAGAAAGTTTAGATAGTTTATTTGCTGAAGGTGAAGGTTTACATATTATAATTATGAATGTTGAAGCTTTTAGTACAGATAAAGGTAAAGCGTTTGCAGCTAAATTTATGTCTTGTCACAACACATTAATGGCTATTGATGAATCAACCACTATTAAAACACCTACTGCTCAAAGAACTAAAAACATTTTAAATTTGTCAAAAGATGCAAAATATAGAAGAATTATGACAGGATCTCCTGTCACTAAAAACCCATTAGATCTATACACTCAGTGTGATTTTTTAAGTCCATGGTTACTAGATTTTCAATCATATTACTCTTTTAGAAATAGATATGCGCAAATGAAAACTTTGCATATGCATGGTAGACAAATACAAATTGTTAATGGTTTTAAAAACTTAGGTGAGTTATCTGAAAAACTAAAGAATTTTTCTTATCGTGTATTAAAAGAAGATTGTTTAGATCTACCAGATAAAATTTTTATTAAACGCCAAATACAATTAACTCCAGATCAACGTAGATTGTATGATCAAATGAAAAAAGAAGCTATTGCTATTCTTAATGGTAAACAAACAACAACAGTTAATACTCTAACTCAACTAATGAGATTGCATCAAATAACATGTGGTCATTTTACAGCTGACGATGGTTCGTTACAAACTATAAAAAATAATAGAGTTACTGAATTGATGAATATTCTTGAGGAGACTGAAGGCAAAGCAATTATTTGGGCTCACTATCAACATGATATTAAAAATATAATTAAAGAAGTAGAAAAGGTCTATGGTCCGGGATCCATTGTTGATTATTATGGGTTAACACCTAAAGAACACCGACAAGATAATATTAAAAAATTTCAGGACGACCCTAAGTGTCGATTCTTTGTTGGAACACCGGCTACGGGCGGCTATGGAATAACTTTAACAGCTGCAAACACCGTAATCTACTATTCTAACGGGTATGACTTAGAAAAAAGATTACAGTCAGAAGACAGAGCACACAGAATCGGCCAAAAAAAATCAGTAACTTATGTTGATTTAATGGCGGACGACACTGTGGATGAAAAAATCGTAAAAGCTCTACGTAGAAAAATAAACATAGCATCAGAAGTTTTAGGTGAAGAATTGAGATCATGGATTTAATAGGATATACGCGTGAGGCGCGCTGTAATTTTATTTCAGGAAATGTCTTGGAGTCCTGTTTCTCGATTTAAAAATTTGTACTCTATTTTTGTAATTTCAAAATCTTCTTTAATTTTATTACATATGTTTTCTACATCTAATTCACCGCAGCTATAGACATCAAACTGCATAAGTGCCGGACTAACTTCGTCCCAAATATGCATGGCAATGTGTGAAGTTTCAATGATTGCAACTGCTGTAATTCCACGGTTTCCAGGCATGTCACAATACTTAACATAAGGACCCATAAATATTTTCATATCAATTGATTTTATAAATTCTTCAAACCATTCTTTTAATTTTTTTTCATCTGTGGGAGCGCGCATTGCTTCTGCACGAATGATAAGATGTTTATGTACTAATAAATTATTTAACATAAACTTAACCGACTACTTTACCACCGGACCATTTCATTTCTGGCAAACCTTCGGTGTATTTTTTACCATCAAAAGTTAATATCTGTTTTCTGTTAGATCCTTTAGCGTCATAAGACACGTGGATCCATCCTGCCTGGTCATCTTCGGGTTTATAGTACTCGAGAATGCATTGATCAAAGTCAACGTTGTTGGTCAGCCAATAAGCAACCTTAATATTGGGCACGGAATTGATTTCAAAATCGGCCGCGCACCCAAGTGCGTGCTGTGAGGTTTTTTTGCTCCCTATCGCTTCGCAGAGCGCCTCTGAGCGGTATCCCGAGCTGATGCTTAATGGTTTGTCGAAGTGTGCTCTAGTGGGCTCTAAGACCTCATAACAGAGGTTTCCTAGGTTTTTAATCTCTCCTGGTCCTGGAATGTTGTTAATTCCTTTACGAACTGCTGTCATAGACCGTGTCATCTCTTCTAAAGTAAAATGTTTAGATAGTTGCATGATTTTCCTATTTTGTGATTAACATGTAGATCATTCCAGCCATACCGGTGATCAAAGCTCCAACAGATGTTAGTAAAATTGTTTCGATTCTACAAATCTGGTTCTCTATTGATTTAATTTTCTCATGAGTTTGTTTCTGCATAATTCTACACAGTTTCTCATGTGATTCTATTTTTGTTAGTGCAATATTTTTAGCCATTATGATTTTTTGCTCGCAATTACCTTTTCCATCGGCGATAGTAATGCAGTCTGAGTTGATGTCAAGTTAGTTATTGGATCTTTTTGTTGACTATTCTGTGCCATTTTTGCCGGCATTGGTGTGTCACCTAGCGGTGGTGTTTGTAAACTAGATTGATCGTCGTATGTATTACTTGGTGGCATAAAATCTTCAAGCGTTAACGGAAAATCTCTGTACAGACTTAAACCTTTAAATGCACCTTTCATACTATTAAGAATTCCTTTTGCTTGTAAAAAAGGATTTGGTGTTCCAGTTTCTCTTGAAATTTCTTTAAACCTATCTTGGATTGCTTCTGATGGAAAAAAGAATTTAAAATCTCCTCTAAACAAATCATCAATAGTAGACTCAGGTATACCTCTTTTTTCTAATGACTTTTTAATTTGTGATCTAGACATTCCTATTTTTTGTGCGTTTTGAAAATGTCTTAACATTTCTTTTTGTACTTCAAACGAAGCTTGGTTAGATACAAATAATCTTTCAATAACTGATTGCGGAGTTTTAGGTCCTCCTTTTAATAGACCTTCAGGTCCACCTGTAAATTCTTTTCTTGCTTTAGATATACCTCTTTGAAAATCATAAATGTAAAAACCCAATGCTCTTTCGGGTTCAACCTTAACTGGTTTCCATCCCATGATACCAGCCATTTCAGTACCTATTTCAAAAAAATCTCCTGTAGAACTTGGTGTATCTGTAATTGCTTTACCTAATCTTTGAAAAGGTTTTATTGTAGGAACTAAAGTTCTACCTAAATGTTTAAATATTCTTTGATATTTTTCAGCTTCAGGAGTTTGATCAGAATACAATTCTACACCTTCATTTGTCGTTCCGTTTCTAGAATAAATATCCATAAACGCTTCTGTAAACATAGACTCAGATACAAACGGTTCAGCAATATTACCTGCAGCTTGTGCTATACCTTGAGCAAAACCTTTTAATAAAATTTCTTCATCTTCTATACCTTCTTGCACGTTTCTAAGTATTGTTTGAAAAGGTCTTGTTAAAGTATCGTAAACATTATTTTTACTATAATCTATGTAATATAGTTCATCTGTTTCTGGATCTCGCATGTATATTTTTTGTGAGTCTTTAGCCCATGGTGCAACAAAATCATTAGCTGCATCTGCTTCTTCATTACTAACACCGAAAATTGCTTGTGAACCTTTAATAACTCCATAAGGAAGAGCTAGTGTTGCCATTGTCATTCCAACTAATCGTTTCATACCGATAGCTTTCATAGGGTTTTTACTGGTAACAGGGTTAATTTTTTTAGTAATAGGATCTGCTATTTCCTCTAATGCTTGTTTTACAATGCCTCCTCCTGTTCTATAAACTTCTGATGGCCATGACATAAAGTTACCAAAAGGTGTCATCCTTGCCGATTTTACAAGGTCACCAACATATGCATAGTTAGGTACAGTATTTCTTACTATCTTAGCAGCCATTTCTTCCATTTGTTCGTTAGACATTTTTAATAATTTATCTTTGTTAACTTTAAATATTCTTCCATACTCAACTTCAAAGTTAAACACTTTCCAAAAATCATCCTCCGCAACATAAGCATCTTGCATAAACTTAGCACCTTTTTTAACTCCTTTACCTAAAGCACCTAAAGAATTTAACATTGGTCTTAACACGCTGTCAGTTGCTATATTACCGTCGCCAAATCTTATGTCTTTCATTAAGTTTCTAAGATCACCAAGCCGTGTGTTCGTGTTAGTTACACCAAGTTCCAAGTATCTTCTGTAACGTTCCATAGACAATGGATTTCTAATTCCAATTTGAATTGTAGCTCCTGCTCTTTGCATAGCTTCTTTCATTAACTGTGGATTCTCAAATAATGTACCATTACCTAATGCAAATGCACCAGAACTTAAAAAGTTTCTAATGTGAGTGGGCACTGATAAAATTGTTTTAGCGTATTGAGCTCCAGCTTTAGGTGTTAATAATAAATTACGCCACGCCCATGAAAAAGTTTTACCTAAAGCTCCACCAGTTTCACCTCTCATAAATTCTTGTAGTTTAGATACATTATCAAAACCTTCAGCAATAGCTCTTGTTGTATACATGCCTTGTAATCTATTAACTAATAAACCATCTTTAAAATAATTTTCAACGTAAGGATCAATTTTTACAATCTCATCGCCAGGTATATCTCCAAAAGCTCTTCTTGCTTCTAGTGGTGTTGAATGAAAGAATCCTCTTTGACCTGCAGGTGTGTCGGCTTTAACTACAGCCTTCATAGCTTCATCCGTGTCTAATACTTCATCCAACATTTGATTTTTTCTAGCAACCACAGATAGTCTATTAACTCCTTCGAATATAGAATGTCTTACATCTTCTACTTCTCCAAATAATTTTCTAAAAGCTTTGCTTCCTTTACCTATAACCTTTAATGTTTTATCTCCGTCGGTGCTTTCTTTAGTTAATGTTTGAGCAAAAGTTTTAATATTATATGCATCGTCTGCACTCTTAGTTAAGTTCTGATATGCAAATGTAGGTAGTGTATCTTTTTTAGGATCCATGTTTCTTGCAGAATTTATAAGATCATCAACCATTTGATCTGCTTCAAAATCATTAATAGGGTTTTTATTTTTAGCAGCATATCTCATAAACATTTCAGAGACTTGTTCTTTATCTTTAATAGCAGGTTTAAATCTATTAAATAAACCGGCTTCTTTATTTTGAAACATTTCATAAGTGTTACCAATATAATTTTTAATCCTGTCACCCATTAAAGCTCTAAGATCTACAGCCACACCGGCAGGTAAATCTACTTTAGCTCCAGGTCCACCCGCTGTAATTTCTAACAGTTCTTTGAATTTATTACGTGTGTCTTTTAATCCTTTAAATATAATAGATTGATCTGGTAATGGAACTTCAGCTTTATTCATTTGTTTTAAAAGTGATGACTGTAAAGTTTTATCTAAACCTTCTTTGTTAAGATCACCTTTAAACAATGTTTTATCTAGATCAGATAAGAATTTTTTTCTTCCAGGCTCACCTGTTTTATCTAAAAATTTTTTAGTCGCTGGAAAATATTTGTTGGTTATTTTATCTATTCTTGCTACCTGTTCCATAGAAAAATTAGTATCAGCCATCTTACGTGCGTTTTCTTTCATTTTAGATAAGAAAACTTCTTCAGGTTTACTGGATCTTGCCCTAAAGATTGCACCAAATTTATCTAAACCTCTAGCTATTCTGGAACTACTATAAGCTAATTCTTTTCCTTGTTTAGCTAACCATTTGGCTCCTGTTCCAACGCCATATACAAAAGGTGTTACAAACAAAGATTCACCTGCAAACTTAAATCTATTCATAAGTTTTCTAGTGGCATCTTCTGATATATTTTCTTTTTTCTCTCTATCTAATTGTGAAAAAGGTCCAAAATTTGTTTCAAATACATCACCAAAAGTTCCTATGTCTTCCGTGTCGCCTACTAAAGTTTCACCAGCTGCACCACCTAAAACTAATGCACCAAATCTTTTTTTACCTGTAAGTTTGTTTAATTCCTTAGCTTTCTTAATTCCTTTTTGAGCATTTTTACCCATAACGTTAGCATAGTTACCAGCTTTTTTTGCTTTGATAGCTTTGTTTGCTAACTTAAGTGCTAGTTTGGAACCTGCTCCTGCAGGTACACCTATTTGAACTAAAGCCTGTGTAATTTTACCAGCGGCTCTAGCTTCTGCTGTTTCTTCAAAAACATTTATCGTATCAAAAAATTCTTCTACGTCTTCCGCCACACTTACAACCGAGCCTTTAGTGCTAGGTAAATTTAACATCTGACCTGCTCCGAGGTCCATGAGCTCTGCTCCAAGAGACACAACACCTTCTACAGTTTTAACTAATCCAGAACCAATGCCGGCTACAGCAGAGGTTACACCACCTACTTCTGACTTATCAACTTCAGTAGTTTTAATTTTACTACCTCGTACGGTACGTTCGACAGTTTTCTTTTTGCCTTTCTCTTCGTCCAGATCTTGTATGATTCCTACACCTGATCTTAATGCCATTTAATCTCCTAATCGTATGTGAAAGGATCAAGTGCTTTAAAATCTGTTCCGATAATACCTTCTTCAGCTACTCTTTCGTAGAATAAACCGTCTTCGGGATTATAAAAAACTTGTCCTACTATAATAGTTTCGTAATTAGGTACGGGTTTTCCTTTTTTATCATACTGATAAGGAAGTATACCTCTAAAATCTTTTTTAGATGGACCAGAGTCAGGATTTTTTTCTTTGAATACATTATAAGTTACAATGTCTGATGCAATTTGTCTTGAATTGTTTTTAATAAAATCAAAATCATTTTCGCCTAGAGAGTCTGCATACTCATTTATTCTAACTTCAGGTATCTCTTCTCTAAATACTTTTTTAAGTTTAGGGTTAAGCTTTGCTTCTAATTTAATTAAATCTTTTTTCTGTTCAAAATCTTTTGTTGCTGCTTGTTCACCTTTGACTACGTCATAAGCACCAAGCGCTAACTTATCTTCAAAGCCTTCATTCGCTGCTCTTGATTGTTGAAACTGTGCAAAAGGATCTTTAGCTGATTGTGCTGCAGTAGTTAATAACCCACCAAAACCGGAACCTGCTGATGGTCTTGATGCAATGTCTAAACCAAAGTTAATTAAAAAATCATTGAAGTTTCTTTTAGATGATCTTTGAGGCATAGATGTTTTCATTTCATCCATAACTTCTGTAACTCTATTACCCACGTTATAACCAGGTCTCTGTAAGCCAGATGTAATTCCACCTTCAGCAGATCCACCTTTTCTAAACATAGGTCTTTTGTACATGTTATTCATTATGCTTTTTGTCCTCTTAAAAAGTCACCATAGTTACCCATTAGTCCTCCACCAACTGAAGCTATTCCTAGTGCAGTTTGTAATGGTGTAGGGTTAGGTGTTACCATAGATTGATATTGTCCTGGTGCACCTGATGCAATACTAGCAATTCCTGATCCAAGATAACCTAATCTTTCATATGGCTCGTAAGCTTCTAGTCTTTCCTGTTCTCTTGTAGCATCTATTTGAGCTTGTGCTTGAGCTTGTTGTCCTGCACCCGCGGCTCCTAAAGTACTAATATCTTGTTGATATAATGATGGTAATAATGAAGCCATACCTTGTTGGTTTTGAGACAGACCTTGTTGCGCTTGTCCTAAATTCATTTGTAAATTTGCTAAATTTTGTTGTTGACCAAATGCTTGATTAGCTAATTGATTAGACTGAGTAAAGCCTTGTTGTAATAATCCTGATTGTAACAGTGCTCTATTTAAATCTGATTTGTTTTGATACTCAGATCTCATAACACCTTCACGTCCACCACCTAAATTACCAGACATAGCAGCAGTTTGACCAATGCCAGCTAAACCTTTTGCAGATTGTGTGTCGTACTCACCTAGTGTCGCATTAATAATATCTTGTTGGTAGGGAGATTGAAACTGTTGGTAAGCGTTAGGTCCTGAAAAACCTCCTGCTGCAGTACCAAAGGCACCTGCTTGCGTTAAATTATTTGCCGCCGCTGTATCATAAGCTCCTGCTTGTGTAACGTAAGGTGAGAATGCACCAATACCTTGATTGGTTGCTAAGTTATAAGCTGAAGTTTGAGCTGCATCTTGACCAGCAACTGTAGGTGCAAATAAACTTGTATCTAGTGGTGCTGCAGTTGTTGCAGTTAACTGTGTTCCATAATCTTTTTGTAGGTCTTCTACATATTGTGGTGGTAGTGCTTGTGATTGTTGTACAGCCATTATATAACCTCGTTTAATCGTTGTGATGTTTCAAACATCTGTTGAGCGCCAGCCATACCTTGTGACTCTTCAGACACTTGTCCACCAGCTTCTAAATTTTTCATCATGTTCTCCATAATTTCTGCGCCTTTATCTATATCTCCGCCACCTGCACTTCTAACAGCATCTGCAGTAAATACAAACTCATTTACACTTAATCTTGCAGGCACATCATCTGCTTTTTCTTTGGCTCCAATAGGTACAAACCCACCTTCAGCTCTATAATCTTTTTCCATGCCACCAAGGTCCATGATCCCACCTTCTTCCATAGGCATTCGTGATTGAGGCATCATCAT
>Ga0208814_1000819_pt1 | contig 16580 bp, 20 predicted proteins | sample MalvirAntarct_55_FD_184253 | JGI IMG/M metagenome (GOLD analysis project Ga0208814, IMG submission 184253) | Marine viral communities from the Global Malaspina Expedition - Malaspina viral metaG Antarct_55 (SPAdes) (version 2) | ecosystem: Environmental > Aquatic > Marine > Oceanic | place...
ATCTGTGATAACTGCGGTTGGGAATGGGATATTGACTCTGGAGGTGACGATATGTTCACGTGTCACAAGTGCGGGAATGAGGATAATCAGCCTTTAGTTGAAGAAAAGAAAGAAATAGGAAAAGATGAGTTTGCTCACGAGCTATCGATGCTACGGGAGGATAAAGAGTTATAAATACAACAAATTGTTATAAAACATGAGCGGAGAATTAAAAAAAGAGTTTTCAAAGAAAGAGGTTACCCGAATGCGAAACCTTATAAAGGGTAAAACGGGATCCCAGACCACCACACAGGTGGGTTACAAGAAAAACCAAAAGCACTATAAAGAAGGTGATATCTGGGAAGAAGATGGAAGAAAGTGGACCATAAAAGAGGGACTTAAGCAGAATATCACTAAGCATGATAAGGCAAAAAAAGCTTATATTATGCCTCTACTCTGCCCTACTTGCAACAACGTAATGAAAAAACGCAACGACAAGATCTTCTACAAGATTCACAAAATGTGTTTTGATTGCGTAAACATTATGGAATCCCGTATGATGAGCAAAGGAACCTTCAAGGATTATGAAAAGAGAATAAAAAACGATGAGATCGACAATATGATTAATGATTTTAAGGTATTCATTGATAACAAATTATCAGAAGGATCACAAGGGTACGTTGCAGAAAACGGTGATATTGAAAGATGGATTGGTAAGATTGATACTGAAAGAGTTGACGATTACGTAAAAGAGACCATAGCTTACCTAGAAGGACTTAAAGAATAGCATATTTATCTATATTTATATAAAAATACCTTTATGGACAATTTTGACATTCAAGAGTGGAAACTTAAACAAATTCTTTCAGAAGGAGAGGGAGCTGATTTATCATTTGAGATGATTAACCTGATAAGAGAGAAAGGAAAATCAATAGCTAGTTCAGAAGAAAAAGATATTTTTTTCAGTAGAATATCAGAAGCATTTAAGCCTTTAGAAGAAAGCACCTTGAAAGAGGAGCCAAAAAAAAAAGGGATCGCTGTCTTAGGATAGCAGATCGAAAGTATGACAAACCTTCTGCATATAAATCAGGTGCAGTAGTTCGTTGTCGTAAAGGAGATATTTGGAAAGATGAAAAGTAGTAATTTATTTGAAATAGTAGATTGGATTCTTACTGAAGACGAGTCTCTTCATAAGTGGTTTAGCCGTAAAGGAGCTAAAGGTAGCTCTGGAGGTTGGGTAGATTGTAACACTGGTAAGAAGAATAAAGAGACCGGTAAGATGGAGTATAAGTCTTGCGGACGTCAAAAAGGTGAAAAAAGATCAGAATACCCAGCATGTAGACCAACAGCATCCGCATGCAAGTCAAAAGGGAAAGGTAAGTCTTGGGGAAAGAAAAGTGCTAAGAAAAAGTAATATTTATAATAATAAAAAACAGTATAATGGATAACTTCGATTTAAAAAACTACCTCAAAAACAATCTCATAAATGAGAGTCTTGAAGAGGTAAAAGAAACAGAAGAGGTAAAAGAAGAAGTGAAAACTGAAGGCTATGGAAAAATGAAAAAATCACAGCTTAGAGAAAAGATCCGTGAGGAGATTTTAGAAGCTTTGAAAGGATCTGATGATATTGAAGACGACGACGACAGAGATGACGATGAGTTGACTCCTGAAGAACTAGCTAACAAACATGCTGGATCCTCAATGCATTTGCCTCCCGGTTTAGAAGAAGCTGAAGAGGAAGAAGCTGATGATGTTGATGTAGACCTTGAAGCTTCAGTGGATATCGAAGAGCCTGCTTCAGATGAAGGAGGAGTTGATCCGTTTGGAGATGTAGAAGATGATGTAGAAGGAGCTGAAAAAGAAGCTTATGACGCAATCCTTGCTGCAGGACGTGCATACAAGAAATTAGGAGAAGACACTAATAATGGTGGATTTAAAACAATGATGGATCAGCTTACTTATCTTGAAAGATCTTACGACTACCCACCAAAAGAGGACGTATTCAACACTGACGGAGAAATCTAAAAATAAACTTAATGGACGAAAAGAAGCTAACCAATGCTGAGATTGATAAAAAGGAAGATATCATCAAAGCTATTTCAAAAGAGAAAGGCGGAAAAGATAATTTAAAGCCTGTAGATTATGCTATTGCAACTGATACAGCAAAGAGAGTATCTGAGTCTGTTAAGATAGCATTACAAGGGAAACCAACAAACGAACTTTTTGGTAACAGTATTTTTGATACTGAAGAAGAAGAGGAGTTATTAGACGTTCCTGTTAAAGAAGAAATTTCTGACGAACACGAAGCTTTTGCTTTAGCAAGAGATATTTTATCCACAGCTAGGGTTAATAAAGTAGATAAAGATACAGAAGCTACTTTGAGAAAAAAACACGATAAAGCTTTTAAAAAGTTGAGCTCTTTCATAGACAAGTCCCCGATGGGAAAACCTTTAGAGGAAGGTGAAGACTTTGAAGTAGGACATCAGGATAACGAACCTCACATGTTAAGAGCAGATCTTTATCGTATAGCTAAGTATGCAGCAGAATTATTTATGATGCTAAAAACATACGAAGATCAGGAATCAGATTTCCCACACTGGTGGCAAGCTAAGATTATAAAAGCTCGTGACTATATAGTAGGAGCAAAACATTATTTAGACGGAGAAGAGAATCTTGCTGCTATTGACGCAATGATGGAACCAGAGATAGGACCTGAAATCCCTGTTGACAGACAGATTGAACTTACAGAGAACGAAACAGATCCTTCATTAGAAATAAAAGTAGGGGACTACCAGACTAAGCATTACCACATGTGTCCAGGAGCAAAGGACCTTTACTCTGATATAGAAAGTAAAACTGAAGATATGGATCTTGCTGAGAGAACTGCAAAGATTCAGGATTCTTTATTTTATATAGAAGAGAAAGCACTCCAAGATGGAGCGACTGATGATGATGTTATGATGGCTCAAAACTTAGCAGATCAGATTATGTCAATGGCAGAGATGATGGGATTAGCTGAAGAGCACGGATACATTCAAGGACATGTTGACAAAATAAAAGTAGCTATCGGAGGATCTAAAGAAGAGCCTGTATCCGAAAGAAAAGTAACAACTAAAGAAGGCTTGAAAGAGATAATCAGAAAAGCTTTTCAAGAAGCTAAAAAGTAGTAAATGACCAGACAAGAACTAAGAGATAAAATACGTTCCTTAGCCCTTAAAATCTACGCTGATAAAAAAGAAGTAGATAATAAGGCAGTTGAGTATGATGAGTTAACAAAGTTCCCAGAACTTAAAGAAATCATTGTTGATCTTCTCACCGTTCAGTTTGATGACTTTATAGAATCTATTGATTGGATAGCACCCCGTCCAACAACATTTAGAATAAACCTTAGAAACGGACAAAACTTTATCTTGATTTACACAGACAGAAGTTGGATTGCAAAAGTAGAAGGTAAAAAATACTATCTTTTAAATCTTGACGAAGAGGAAAGAGCCGCTGAGTCAATATCTCGTATTCTATCTTATGGAGAAGAATCCACTGACGGAGAAGGCGGTAAAGAATCTGAAGGTGGAGACACTGGAGGAGGTTTAGATTTAGGAGGTGGAGACGAACCTGAAACAAACGAACCAGAAGCGTAATGGAAAGAGTTAAACAACTCATCGAACAAGCACTCACAACTCCCTCTAAATCAAAGGGTTGCGGTTGTGGTTGTGGTTGTGGTGGAGAAAAAGTAAAGTCCCCTATACTAAAAGAGGTTAAAGTAAAAGACCTTTTATCTGAAGGGTTAAACTACCATATTGACAATAAGATTTCACTTTTTGAATGTGAATATAGAATAGGATCTGAGGCTCATTTGAGCTTAATCCGAGAATCAAGAAAGCTTTACTCACGTGGAGTTATTGACGTTTCTGAGTCAGACAAATTACTATTAGAGACAGATTTAGGACACTTTGCAGAGTTTAAAGGAGAGCTTATTCCATTAGATTTACCTATGTTAAACGAAAAAGAAGGTGTTCCCCATTATACTAAAGATGGTAAAGAATGGAAAGGCAAAACACATAAAATGCCTGATGGTTCTTTAATGTCAGGTAACCCTCACGATGTAAACGGAAGCGGTCCTAATGGTAAAAGTGAAACCCTATACCATAAAGAAGATCTTAACGAAGGTTTACAAGAAGCAGATTACCAAGGTAAAGATGTTGAGCTAAACAAACCAAAGCGAGGCGGATCAAAAGCTTATTACGTTTACGTAAAAGACGGAGACAAAGTAAAGAAAGTATCATTTGGATCTGGAGGTTTAAAAGCTAAAATTAACAATAAAGAAGCAAGAAACAACTTTGCATCACGACATAACTGCAAAGATAAGAAAGACAGAACCACACCGGGATACTGGAGTTGCAACCTGCCAAAATACGCTAAGGTATTAGGTATGGGAGAAAATATGAACACTTACTGGTAATATTTATAATAAAAGTATATGGCTAAAGATATATCGGAAGTTGGTATAGTAACAGGACAAGTTGTCAAGGATACTCAAATATTACAACTTACAGACGCTCTAAAAGGAGACCTTGCATATAACCTACATTTATCAGGTAATATTAAGATAAATGATAACATATACCCTACGGGTAGTGGAAACAATGGTCAGTCTCTTATATCAGATGGTTCAGGAAATGTAATTTTTGGATTCCCTCTAACGGATACTGCATCATACGTTAGCTCATCAAATGTAGATGGTCCATTTGGGTTTAACTCAGTTGAAACAGCATCCTATGCACTTACAGCATCTTACGCCATAGTAGAGTCTGCATCTTACGCACTAACTGCTTCACATGTTACAGGATTAGGTAACTCAAGATCCGTACTCCCTTTAGACGGATTATCAAGTAACTATGTTATTACTCACGGTCTATCTGAAAAGTTGATTGTATTATCTGCATATGACTCTATATTTGAACAAGTTATTCCTACTAAAGTTAAGTTAATTGATGAAAACACAGTGCAGGTTCAGTTCTCTAAAAACTTCGCAGGAAGTGTAGTAGTTGTTAAATAATGAACCCCTACAAAGACAAAAAAAACGTAAGAACGTTTAGTGAAGATGTTAGTGAAGAATTGTTGCACTGGCATACTGACAATGAGAATAGGGATATTACTATAATAGAAGGGAAAGGTTGGAGATTCCAAAGAGACAACGAACTTCCCATTATATTATCGGAGGGAGACAGATTACACATTCCAGAGGGGCAAATACACAGAATATTAAAAGGAACTACTGATCTTGTAATAAAGATAGAAAAGTAGTATATTTATAATAAAATATATACAGATGAAAAAATCTGAACTTAGACAATACATTAAAGAAACTATCTTTAATACACTTAGCGAAGTTACTATAGAAGTTCCAAAAGGGGACTCACAAGCAATCGAAAAAGCAAAAGAAGTTGCTGAAGATGGTGATGTAGTGAGTATTTCTGAAGAAGACGATTCTAAAAAAAAAAGTTAAATGTATTTGACTTTGACGATACGTTAGTAACAACAGACTCTAAGATATACCTTACACAAAAAGATGGTTATGAAAAAACTTTGCTTCCTGCAGAGTTCAATCAATACGTCCCACAGAAAGGAGACAAGTTTGATTTTTCTGATTTTGATATCGTAAAAGGAGCTAAAAAACTCTCACTTATGGAAAAGTTTATCCAACTAAGTAAGTCTGGGGGTAATAATCGTGTTTTTATTTTAACCTCAAGAGCTATATGGGAGCCTGTTGCTCAATACTTAAAAAGTATAGGGGCCAACCCTTCTGGGATAACGGTAAAAGCTATAGCATCTTCAGACCCTAAAGATAAAGCAGATTGGATTGAAAGTAAAGTAGATAACTACGGGTATGATAGTGTTTTTTTTGCTGATGATTCTATTGGTAATGTTAATGCAGTTAGAGACATGTTAGATAGAAATAATATTAAAGGTGAAGTAAAACATATAAAATGATTGCATTTATAAAAAACTATTGGTATATTATAGTAATAGTGATTTCTTTAACAGTAAATTACTTTTTCTTATTTGGGGAAGAGGATGATTATATTAAAGAACATGGGTACAAAATAAATCAGTTAGAGAGTAAGATTGATTCTATAAATGTAAAAAATAAAAGTTTAAAAAAAGAGATTATATTTCTAGAACTTAAGTCTGATTCATTAGACATTGAGATTTCACATATTGAACAAAAAAGAATAGATATAATAAAATCATATGAATACTACATTAAAGATATTATTAACCTTGACGATACTGAACTGGAGCGTTGGTTTCTCTCAAGATACTCAGATTCAACTGGAAGTAAAAATAGCGAAACTAGTAGCAACTGATCTGATTGAAGGAGATAGTGCGAAGGAGCAACTTCATCTCATTGCAAAAGAAGCAGAGCTATTGAAATACAAAATACAAGTTAAAGATAGTATCATCTATAAAAAAGATGACACAATCAAAAACTTTAAAGAAATACTAGTTACCAGAGATCAACAGTTGAAGACCTCAAAAGAACTATCAAAAAAGTTAAATATAGATTTAAAAAAACAAAAAGCAAAAGCTAAGATGTTTAAATTAGGCTCTGGGGTTCTCACTTTAGTTGCATTAGCACTCGTATTATAATGGCTGTAAAAGTAAAAGAATATAAGAAAGTAATGAAATCGGAGCTGCTTAAGTGTAAGTCAGACCCTGTTTACTTTTTTAAAAAATACTGTTACATAGCCCACCCTCAAAAAGGAAAGATTCATTTTAATACATACCCTTTTCAGGATAAGGTACTAAAAGTAATAAGCAAAAATCCATATTCTATTATTCTTAAGTCAAGACAGTTAGGGATATCTACTCTTTCTGCAGGGTATGCATTATGGCTTATGACTTTCCATGAGAATAAAAATGTACTTGCCCTTGCAACTACACAGGCTACAGCTCGTAACCTTGTTGATAAAGTTCAATTTATGTATGATGGTTTACCTTCTTGGATGAAGATAGATTCCGTAGAATACAATAAATTATCTTTAATATTGAGGAACGGATCAGGGATCAAGGCTAAGTCATCTTCACCAGATGCAGCACGTTCAGAGGCAGTATCTCTTTTGATTATCGATGAAGCAGCTTTTATTGATAATATTGAGGATACGTGGGCATCGGCACAGCAAACCTTAGCAACAGGAGGTGGAGCTATTGTGCTTTCAACACCAAATGGTATAGGTAACTGGTTCCACCAGATGTGGGCTAAATCAGAAGCCGCAGAGAATGACTTTATTCCTATTAGATTACCTTGGGACCTACACCCAGAAAGAGATAAAACTTGGAGAAAGAAGCAAGATCAGCTTTTAGGACAAAGAATGGCAGCACAGGAATGTGACTGTAATTTTAATTCATCAGGTACTACAGTCTTTCTGCCTGAAAGCCTTGAGTATATTGAGAAAATGCAAATACAAGAACCTCTGGAAAGACGAGGAGTAGATGCAAACTATTGGATATTCGAACATCCAGATTACACAAAAGATTATATTGTCGTAGCTGACGTAGCTCGTGGAGATGGCAAGGATTATTCTGCTTTTCATATTTTTGATTTAGAGAATAACGTTCAAGTTGCTGAGTATAAAGGGCAGTTACCTACTAAAGATTACGGATATCTACTTGTTGAGGCAGCCACTTACTATAATAAAGCATTATTAGTTGTTGAGAATGCTTCTATTGGATGGAGTACTCTACAAACTATACAAGAGATAGGATATCAGAATTTATATTATACTCCAAAAGGAGAAGCTTCTATTGATAGTTATTACGATCCGTACGGAGATCAATCAGCTTCAACAGTAGGATTTACAATATCATCAAGGAATAGACCTATGATAGTATCCAAACTAGCCGAATACGTCGATGAGAAGGCCGTTACGATCCGTTCTAAGCGTACTTTATCAGAGCTACGAGTATTTACGTGGAATAAAGGAAAAGCGGAAGCACAGAGAGGATATAACGATGACTTAGTTATTTCTATGGGTATTGGAATGTATATTAGAGATACAGCCCTTAGATACCGTCAAAGGGGTATTGATATAACTAAAAACGCACTTGGTAGTATGCAAGTAAATAGAACAGCATATCAAGGAGGATATAATGCAGGTTCTAATCAAATAAAAAACCCATACGAAATAGATTTAGGAGATGGGAGTAGTGAAAACATTGATTGGTTACTTTAGTATGGGGGCTATTAACAATAAAACATGGAATTACATTTAAAAGATATTTATAATTATGGCAGATACTAGATTATTTAGTAGACTTAAGAGATTATTCTCAACGGACGTTATTATCCGTAACGTAGGGGGTAAAGAAATTGAAGTAATGGATACAAATCAGATTCAAACATCTGGTGAGTTTTCCACTAACTCTCTTATGGACAGGTACGGTAGATTGTATACCGGAAACCCTTCTTCTTTATACGGGCAACAGTTCAATCAGAACTACCAGTATTTAAGAACACAACTATACAGTGAGTATGATGTAATGGACCAAGATGCTATTATTGCATCTGCATTAGATATTATTGCTGATGAGTCTACTCTAAAGAATGATATGGGAGAGGTTCTACAGATTAGATCTTCTAATGAAGACATCCAAAAGATTTTGTATAACCTTTTTTACGATGTGTTAAACATAGAGTTTAACTTATGGAGTTGGGTTCGTCAAATGTGTAAGTACGGAGATTTTTTCTTAAGACTTGAGATATCTGAAAAGTTTGGAGTTTACAACGTAGTACCTTACACAGCTTTCACAATAGCCAGAAAAGAAAACTTCAATCCTGAGAATCCTTCTGAGGTAAGATTTGAGTATAACCCTGATGGGTTTGTTGGAGGAGACAGTGGGTACTATACAGCACCTTCACAAACACCCTCTCCAAACACTATACAGTTTGATAACTATGAGATGGCCCACTTTAGACTTATATCAGATGTAAATTATTTACCATACGGTAGAGCATATATTGAGCCAGCACGTAAGTTATATAAGCAATATGCTCTTATGGAGGATGCAATGCTTGTACATAGAATAGTAAGAGCTCCTGAAAAGAGAAGCTTTTTCATTAATGTAGGATCTATCCCTCCAAATGAGATTGATGCATTTATGCAGAAAACCATTTCATCTTTGAAGCGTACTCCTTATGTAGACCCTCAAACAGGTAATTATAACCTGAAATACAATATGCAGAATATGCTTGAGGATTTCTACATCCCTGTTCGTGGTAATGATGCAGCTACTCGTATTGAGACTACTCCCGGTATGACATATGATGGTATTGCAGATGTAGAGTATCTAAGAGACAAACTTTTTGCGGCACTTAAGATACCAAAAGCTTTCTTAGGATATGAAAAAGATTTAGAAGGTAAAGCAACTCTTGCAGCAGAAGATATTAGATTTGCTCGTACTATTGATAGAGTACAACGTATCTTATTGTCTGAGTTAAATAAGATAGCTTTAGTTCATTTGTATTCTCAAGGATATGATAATGAGTCATTAACTAACTTTACATTAGAAATGACAACTCCTTCGATCATATACGATCAGGAAAAGATTGAGCTTCTTAAATCTAAAGCAGAGTTAGCACAAAGTCTAGTGGATCAAAAGTTGATGTCTACTGATTGGATATATGACAACGTATTCCATTTAAGTGAGGATCAGTATGATGAGCAGAGAGATCTTATAAGAGAAGATACGAAGAGAGCTTTCCGAATGAATCAGATAGAGGAAGAGGGTAACGATCCTTTAGAAACAGGTAAATCTTACGGAACTCCTCATGATCTAGCATATCTTTACGGTAAAGGGAGATCTTACACAAACGATGACCATGTACCTTCAGGATATGGTGAAGATGATAAAGCTGAAATAGGGAGACCTAAAGATGGCATTACAAACAGAAATAAACAAGACAGTAACTTCGGTAGAGATAGATTAGGAAATAATGCTAATAAAAGTAAAGCTGATTTAAGTTCAAAGTCTGAGTTTAAAGGAGGTCCTTTAGCTTTAGAGTCTGCAGAAATAACTCTATTAAAGAACAGAGCTATCTTAGAAAACCTAGATAAAAAAGTATTATCGGTAGGTAAAAATAAGGGAGAAGACCTATTAGATGAATCTCAGCTAAAAGATTAATATTTATATATAAACATTTGTTTAATGAAGTTAAAACACAGTAAGTATCGTAATACAGGCATTTTATTTGAGTTGCTTGTTAGACAGATTACTGCGGACACTCTAAAAGGCGGAGAATCCCCCGCTTTACCGCTATTGAAAAAGTATTTCTCCCAGAGCCAGTTAGGCAGAGAGTATAAGTTGTATGAGACATTAATGAAGTCGGATATCATTAGCGAAGGTAAAGCTAATATATTGATTTCTACTGTTCTAGAGTCATCCTCAAAGATAAACAGGACGCAACTTAAAAGAGAGAAGTATAATCTGATAAAAGAGATTAATAAGTCATATGACGCCTCTACTTTCTTTTCATCAAAGCTTCCCACTTATAAGAGGTTAGCTTCAGTGTATACTCTTATGGAGGCTTACAATACACATGATCAAATAGACACTGATCAACTTGTTGATAATAAAGTTACTCTTTTAGAGTATCTAACTAAGGAGGAAGTAAAAGCTAAAGAGGTTGAGAGTGATATCTTAAAAGAGTTTAAAAAGCAATCTCCAGAGATGCGTTCATTAGCCTATAAGATATTACTAGAAAAGTTTAATGAGAAATATTCAGAACTTAGTATAGATCAAAAAAGAGTTTTAAAGGAATTTATTGAGAGTGAAAACTCTGGAGTAAAGTTAAGAGAGTTTTACAATTCAAAGATTAATGAGTTGAGAGACATTCTAAAAGAAGAGATTTCAAAAATAGATAATGACGTTATCAAGATAAAACTTGATGAAGTCAAGAAGTATCTTATTGAGATTAAAAAAACAGATAAGGTATCTAATGATAATATTGTTGACTTATTAGAGTACTTTGAACTTGTAAAAGAAATAAAAAATAGCCATGGCAACTAAGAAAGACTTAAAAGAAATAGTTAGCAACTATATTTTAGAAAACTATAAAAAAGAAGTAGATCTCAAAGAAGAGGATATCGACGGAGATGGTATTGAGGATATTTCCCCTGAGGTATCAGATGATTTAGCTGGTGTTACTTCCATACAAGCCATAAAGAATCTTTTAGATAAAACAGACACAAGGATTAGTACAGAGCTTAAAGATATCAATAGAGCTTCTACTAAACTTTCTATACTAGATTCTGTTGTTGATTACATATTAGGAGGGTTTAATACTACTGCAGATTTACCTAATGCTACTTTACGAAATCATTTTATTGAAAAATTTGGAGGATCTTCTGATAACGGTGTAGACTTAGACGAAATGTCAACTACAGCAGGATCACCAGCACCAGCAACAAAATACGCTTATAAGAAAAAAGTAGATGAAGGAATCGTCAAATCACCTAAGGGTGCAGGCAATCTTCCAAAATATGTAGCTTCTAAAGTAAAGCTAGGACATCTAAAAACAAACGATAAGGGGCTTGAAAACCCTAGTCAATATCTAGATATAGGATACAAGAAAGTAGACAGAAAAAAACAAGCAAAAGAAAGTAAAGGTGTTGATTATGTAGATTTACATAACAGTGCTTACAAATAATATATTTATAATAAAAAAGAAATGACTTTACAAGAGCAGTATAATCTTATCAACGAGGGAAAAGGCAACAAAGGTGCTTTCTTAAAAGAAGCTAAGCGAAATCATTCTGATTCGATTAGCAACATAACTAGCTACGACCAAGCTGTTGGTATCTTAAAGAGCAAGCAAATCATCAACGAAAACACTTATTACGCTGATTTACAACCTATTACACAGTTTCAACCAACTAATCTTCAACCTTTTGAAAAGAAGTTTTCGGAGTTTTTGGTAAAAGAAGCTAAGAAGAAGGAAGAAGATGAGGCTGTAAAAGTAGAGGAAAAGACATCTTCTAAGCATGTAGAAGAAGTAGCAGATCACAATTACAACTACGAAGACCCTAAAAACGTAAATAATCAGATAGGACAAGAAGTACTTAACGGTATTTACCTGGAAGTTCAAAAGAACCCAAAGATTACTCAGAAAGATGCAATGAAAGAAGTAATGAAGAATCTTTCAAAAGATAAACTTTATTATGTTAAAGAAGGTCAGTTTGGGATAGAAGGTCTTGGATATGCGGAAACGAAATCGGAAGAAGTTTCAGGAGACTATAAATCATCTGGATACTCAGATAAACTTAAAGAAACTATAAAAGAATCTATTTCAGATTACTCTAAATTAGGAGGAGTTGTAACTTCTGGTCATAAGGATTCAATAGCCTCTAAATCTAATGAAATCATCATGCAAATGATGAATGAGATGGAAGGGAAGATAATGGGTCTTGATAAAGACTATGAGTACGATGACAGTGAGATTGCAAGAGCAGCTAGTGAAGTAGATATGGCTTATGTTTCTGATTTAGATAAAGACGGAGGTCCTACAGATGATTATGCTGAGAAGGAGTCGGATGATATGCGTACAATGGAAGAAGAAGCTAGTACAGACGAAACTCTTTCAGATGAGCTTTCAGTTGGTATAGAAGAGGAAGCCATTGTAGCAGACGAGGAAGCTGTAGTAAAGATTCCTAAGAAGAAAAATGAAAAAATGACTCTTCAAAAGAGAATGTTTGAGATTGAAAAGTTAGGCACAGCCTTAGCTTTAGAAGCTAAGATAGAAGCTATTGACGAGGAGATCAATGAAAGAAATGATCAGATTTCAATGCTTGATGAGAACGAGACAATGAAGAAGTTGATGGATCCAAAGAAAATGAAGGATCTTAAAAAAGAAATAAAGTTACTTGAAAGAAAGCGTATACAGTACGAAAAGATGTACACAAAAGCTTCAAAAGACTCAAAAAAGAACGATGAGTAAAAACCTACTTATAGAAACTAGAACCTTTTCTCCTATAAAATCGAGATTATTAGAGGTTAAAAAACAAGGATCTCAAACTTTTGTTGAGGGTATTTTAGCCACAGCAGAGGTAAAGAATGGAAATGGACGTTTCTACTCAAAGGATATCTGGGAAAGGGAAATGGATAAATACCAGGACCTAATCAAAAATAACAGAGCTATTGGTGAGTTAGATCACCCTGAAACAGGGATTATCAACTTACAAAACGTATCTCATAATATTAAGAGTGCTAGATGGGAAGGCGATCATGTAGTTGGAACTATAGAGATTCTACCAACCCCCTCAGGAAACATTCTAAAAGCTCTTATTGAGAACGGAGTATCAGTAGGAGTATCTTCTAGAGGTGAGGGTTCAGTAAAACAAATGGGTGAAATTCTTGAGGTACAGGATGATTTCAACTTAATATGTTGGGATTTCGTTTCAACACCATCAAACCCAGGAAGCTACATGAGTCCTGCTATGTTAAATGAGGCTTTATCAGCGGCTAAGGACTTTAACAAGTATTCAAAAGTAGATAAGTTAATAAAAGAAATACTTTGTGGCAAGGGTAACTGCCCTATTTTTTAGTTATATGTATATATTTATAACTGAAATACAACGTTTATATACGTTGTTTTAGTAAATATTAACTTACACATTACGCTATTATTCAATAAGCGTATTTCCAAAAACAAATTTTTAGGATATGGCAAACAGAACATTGCTAAACGAAGCAATTGCTGAAGCAGAATCTATTCGTGATGCTGCCCTAGCAAACGCTAAAGCTGCTCTAGAGGAGTCTTTTGCCCCTCATATCAAAGAAATGTTTTCAAAGAAGGTTCAGGAAATGGAATCTAAAGAAGACGAAAAAATCGAAGAAATGAAGGAAAAAGACGACAAAAAAGAAGAGCTAGACGAAATGGATGCTCCATCTTTCGATAGAAAGAGTGGATCTTCTATTACTCCAGACCCCAAGAAAGTAGGTAAAACTACTGTACAGGAAGAAGAGGAGATTGAATTAGATGCACTACTTTCTCAACTTGACGAGGAAATGGATTCAGACGAAGACAAAATCGAAGAAGCTAAAGAAGAGAAATCGGAAGAAGCTATCGATGAGTCTGTGGAAGAATCAGACGAAATCGTTAAAGAAGAAGAGGTAGAAGTAGGAGAAGAGGATATGGATGATCCTGAGGTTGACTTAGAAGAAATGACTGAAGATCAACTTATGGACCTTATTCGTGACGTTATTGATGAGTTAGAAGATAAAGGGGAAATCGAAGCTGATAGTGGAGACGCTGAAGCAGAAGAGATAGACACTGATTCTGATGATATCGAAATCGAAATGGAAGAGGAGCCAGTAATGGAATCAAGCGAAGTAGAAAAAGATCTTACTGAAGAGAAAAAAGAGGATGATGATGATGAAGCAATGGCGGAAGCTCTAGCTGAAATCAACAAACTTAAAGTTGATCTTCAAGAAGTAAACCTTCTTAACGCTAAACTTCTTTATTCTAATAAAATCTTCCGTAGTAAAAACTTATCAGAGGCTAAGAAAATAAAAGTTCTTGAGTCTTTTGATAAAGCTAACACTGCTAAAGAAGCTAAATTAATCTTTGACACTTTAAATGAAGGTATTCAGACTACTGAAAGAAGAAGACCAATACGAGAAGTAAAAGGATTAGCTTCAAGAGCTACAAATGTTATCAAAGAAAACAAACAACCTATTGTCGAATCAACTGATATGGTAGCTAGATTTCAAAAGCTAGCTGGTATCAATTAATTTTAAATTAAAATGAGTTTAAACACACTATTAGAAAGTGCTAACCCTTACCAGTCTCAAATGACTGATGCAGGTAGATTAGCAAAGAAATGGGAACGCACAGGACTTTTAGAAGGTCTTGGAGCATCTCACAAGAGCAACATGAGTATGTTGTTAGAAAATCAAGCTAAACAGCTTGTAGTTGAAACATCACAAACTGGTGGTGGAACAGCTTCACAAGGTACATTTACAGCTGGTACTGGAGAGCAGTGGGCTGGTGTAGCTCTTCCTCTAGTAAGAAAGGTATTTGGTCAAATCGCTGCTAAAGAATTTGTTTCTGTACAGCCAATGAACTTACCTTCTGGACTAGTATTTTATCTAGATTTCCAATACGGAACTACTAAAACTCCTTTTACTGCTGGAAACTCAGTATATGGAGATCGAGGTGGAAATGAGCCATTTGGAAACACTAACACTGGAGGTTTCTACGGTGCTGGTCGATTTGGATATTCTATCAACAACACTCAATCTGTTGCTGGAGCAACTGCAACTGTAGCTACTGCATCTTGGGCTGACTTGAACTTTAACAGTGACTTTTCTGCTTCTGCTGCTGCTGGTGCTTACGGTACTATCGCAGTTGCAAAAACATCTCTTCCTAACTTAGATGAAGAAGGAGTAAGAGGATTTAGAGTAGCTTCTGGAGACGGAACTTTAACTGCGGCTAAAAACTTACCTGAATTTGTATCTATAGACACTACAAACGTAAATTTTGTTGCTTTATTGGCTGACGTAGGTGATGTAGCAACTAAAGCTGTAGCAACTTACCAACTACAACCAACTGATCAGTATAGAGGAGATTTCGAAGACGGAAACAACGCAATCAACGATAATAACACTCCTATCGCTATTCCTGAAATCAACGTACAGATGAAATCATCTGCTATCGTTGCGAAAACTCGTAAACTGAAAGCTGTATGGACTCCTGAGTTTGCACAAGATTTGAACGCTTACCATGCACTAGATGCTGAGGCAGAACTTACTGGAATCCTTTCTGAGCACATCTCTTTAGAGATCGACTTAGAGATTCTTGATATGTTGATGACTTCTGCTGGTGCAGGAACTGAGTTCTGGAGTGCTGAGAACAACAAAGGAATCAATAATGCTGGATCTGGCTTTACTGTAGATTTAGGATTCTATAATAGTCAAGGACAATGGTTCCAAACTTTAGGAACTAAAATCCAAAAACTATCTAACATCATCCACCAGAAAACTCTACGTGGAGGAGCAAACTTCTTAGTATGTTCTCCAACAGTAGGAACTATCTTGGAAAGTATCCCAGGATTTGCAGCTGACGGTAACGGAGATGTAGAAGCAGCGACTTATGCGTTTGGTGTACAAAAAGTAGGAGCTCTTAACGGACGCTACAAAGTATACAAAAACCCATACATGACTGAGAATACAGTATTACTTGGATACAGAGGAACACAATTCTTGGAATCAGGGGCTGTATTTGCACCTTACATTCCATTAATCATGACTCCATTAGTATACGATCCAGAAACTTTCACACCACGTAAAGGTTTACTTACTCGTTATGCTAAGAAAATCGTACGTCCTGAGTACTACGGAACTATCGAGATTGCAGGATTGAATACACTATAATCGTAAGAAAATAGTATATTTATTGCGAATATCGTAATAGTAATGAAGAACCCCTCCTTGTGAGGGGTTTTTTTATGGCATGAATACTATAAGTAATAGCTGATATATAGTAAGATGAAGAGAGGACTTTGGTCTCTTTTTTGGTTATATAAACACGCATTACATTTAGT
>Ga0208814_1000821_pt1 | contig 16556 bp, 10 predicted proteins | sample MalvirAntarct_55_FD_184253 | JGI IMG/M metagenome (GOLD analysis project Ga0208814, IMG submission 184253) | Marine viral communities from the Global Malaspina Expedition - Malaspina viral metaG Antarct_55 (SPAdes) (version 2) | ecosystem: Environmental > Aquatic > Marine > Oceanic | place...
TGGGCATAGTAATCAGGGTGAACATGGCCACGCCAGGTAGCCACTTGACGCTTCTTACTGTCGAGAACCTGGGCAACACTGTAGTCACCACCACGGACACCCATCGCAACATCAGCACCAATAACATACTGTTCGCCCTCCACATGGGGGACAAAGATCGACAGTTCACCACGTGGGTTTACCATCCACTCATCAGTTTCTAATGCTAGCCGCTGTTTGAGGTCTTCGGTGTTATCAATGCGCTTCTGGAGTGGCTCTTGGTTAAACACAGGGCGACCCGTGGTCAGAAAGGCCTCTTCAGCATAGCTTGGGTATTCCTGACGGAAGAGATCCAGGCCGTTCTGGGCGATCTTACGACGACGAAACATCAACTGTCTGTCATCCAGGTCATACTCTTTGACCAGGTCTTCCTCATCAGGGGTACGCTCGAAGTTCTCTGGTACATCCTCTCTGTAGGTTGCATCAGCGAACCAAGGGATGAACACAGGGACATAACCGTTAGTACCCTCACAGGCACCCTTCCATAGGTCATAGAAAACACCTGTCACACCGTTGGCGGTACTCTCGACAAAGATCGCCGTCCCTGGGGTGTTAGGGACCGCCTGGGTCATACCGTTCCAGTTCTCCAGGGCGGTACTCTTATTCCAGAAGGCGATCTCTGAGGCATGTACGTGGGTCAGGGTCTCTCCGCGACCAATGCTCTCGCCACCAGCTGTAGCAACAACAAAAGAACTATCCAGCTGGTCAAAAGACAACTCTCGGCGGCTGGAGTATTTCGTGTGTGGCTTCAGAATGTCTGGGCAGTTCTCATGGTATCTCTTGGTCATATCAAAGAGGGCACGGGTACTGTCAGAGTGGTGTGTGATGACCATAGCTTTCGCAGCTGGGCGTTGGCTCACAGAGAAGTAAAGGTAGCCACCAACGTAGGTCGAGAGACCCTGCTGACGGGCCTTGAGGATGATGACCCGCACCTTACCCTCAGTGGCAACCTGCTTAGTGACCGCATCATTTAGGATGGTTTGTGCACTGTTTAGTTTGAGGGGCTGGATGTCACCAGATTTGGTGCGGATCTTCAGTGAGTTCTTGGAGTAGAAGTCAAAGTCATTCAGAAGGCGCAAGCGCACCTGTTTCAGTTTACTCTTCGTCTGGGTCATCTGTTTGCTCTTCCTGAGTGTCGCCCTCCAGGAGCGAACTGAGGAAGGCTTCGGCTTTACCGATGGTGACTTCTGATTTTGAGGTTGGTTTAGATTTGGTGAAATCCAGGACCATTCGAGCAGCTGTTAGCTTGTCTCGGTTCTGTGCTGGTTCACGCATGATTTCGACAGCTGTTTGTAGCGCCTCTTTGGCGTAACTGTCGTCAATGCCATATTCTTCTGCCATGATTTCGACGATCCTTTTTGCGTCTGTCCTAGATTGCTCTCGGATTGGTTTGAGCGTTTCTGCGGTGTGACCATCGACAGCCCCCATTGGTCTACCAGCGTTCTTACGCTTTTTTGTTGACCACTCGCGTCGAAGTGCTCGGCCCTCTTCCGTCTGCATCAGCTTTGTGAAGTAGTTGTTTTCGCCGCGCTGGTGTTCCCCCTTTTTTGGGTACGTCAGGGGTTTTTTTGGGGCTTTCTGCCGTGGAGTTTTGGGTGCTCCCATTAGATGGTCCTTCCAGAATATCTTGGATAATTGCATAGGTCTTTACGCACGTCCGAGACAGCAATTGGTGCGCTGGGAGAGATCGTGAGATCTCCCCTAGAACATCCGTTTTTTGCTGTTCGGATAGTAACGAAGACCCTTTGGTGGCCTCGATCCTGGTTAGGATATCGACCATGTCAAAGACAGTCTTGTTCATAGTTTTCCTTTATGCAGTCAGCATACCAGGTTGTGGGGATAGCATCCCCGGTGGTATCTGCTGCTGTTCTTCTTCGTCTTCCATGCCAGCCTTGGCCATGATTGCCATTGCTACTGCAACAGCCATCGCAAGAGGGTGGCTGTAGAACTGGATCTTCTTGTTTCCAGCTGTTCGGAACAACTCGCGCATCACTTTTGCAGTCTGTGGTGCTACACGCTTCATGCCTTTTGGGTCATGTGCATATAGAATAAGCGCATCCACTGTGAGTTCACCAATAGACCGCTCGTAGTTTTGGAAGTCTTTCAGTTCCTTACGAACTTTGGCCTTTTGAGCCTCAAAACTTTGACCATCAGCCTCAAGGTCGCGCTTGGCTTTTTTGAGCATCATGGCCATTGACTTTGCGCCACGGATTGGGCCTTGGACACCACCAGTGGAGAACTGAGCACGATCTTGAATGTGCTTCATTTCAGATAAGACTTCACGGCGTAGGTGGTTGGATTTACCCTTGCCGAATATGAAGTCCATGTAGGTTTCAAGACTACCAATACCTGCTTTGTCAGACTGCCCTGTTAGGCCATTGACTGCATCTGCCTCACCAAGGAAGTTCCCCGTCTTGAGGCTACCCATACCTACGGCATGTAGCGTCTCATGGAGTGCTGTGATCAGTTCTTGGATGTCGCCAGTACTCACAATGTGTGCAGTCTTGGAACGGGGGGTATAGGCACCCATTGCACCTTTGGCAGCACTAGGCACCGCCTGGAGCATCTCAGGGTTGGAGTTGTAGAACTTTAGGACAACACCGTAGGCCGCAGCTAGCTTTTCAACACCCGCCATGTCCTTGATACCGTTTTCAAACTCTGATCCAGGCTTACCAATCTCAACGGAAGCATTAACCAGGGCCGTCTCTTGCTTTACTTCAGAAACTTCTGGAGCACGGCTTCGGACGGGATTGTTTGACGGATTGGTTCCTCCTGAGAGGATGCCTCCTGGGATGGACTGTCGGGTAGATCCTGCATTGGGACCGATTGGCCCTCCTCCTGCTGGTCCAGTTCCTCCAGCAGATCCCAGTCGATCTCCGACAGCTTTTCTTGCAGCGTTTGCGTAGTCTGGCGCTTCGTCGTCTTTATAGCCACGGCTCTCACCTCCATCTTTCTGTTTGGCTGTATCGTACAACCGTTTCTCAGGATACCACAAGAGAGCCTGTAAGTCACTCATTGTCAGTTCGGTGCTAGAACCCTGTTGGATTTGGGGGCTTTCCTGTAGACGCTTGAGACCTCGCTGGAAAACTTCACGGATGAATGTACGCTCGTTGGCACCAGCTGGAGCTTCCACTTGCCCATCTAGGTACTTTGCCAAGCCATTGCCAGCTAGGCGCAGATCTTTACCACCAGGAATAGTATTTATAGCCTCGCGCCACTCAGGCTTCATAGACAACTTGGCAACCTCTGCACCAAGTAAACCAACTTGTGCTTTAGACATATTCTTAGTTGGTCTTATATCAGAACCACTAAAGAGAGGCTTCATTGCTTTCAGATCAGCAGAAGCCAAAATACCTTGGATTTCTGATGTCTTCTTCTTGATCATTGGCTTGTTAATATCAACGAGACTTCCACGCCAACGACCAACAGTTCGCATCAACCAACGGTCCATAGTCAGTTCATCAAAGTTACCGTAGAGGTTTGAGAAGAAGCCGTTGCCAATCTTAGGGCCAAGGATAGAAGCACCACGAACTTCGGTGTTCTTGCCTTCACCAGAGATCTTTACACCGTACTCTTTCTCTAGATCCTTAACCTTGAACTTGCCGTTCATAAATTCAATGAGTTTTTCGTGTGTTGCCTCATCACTATTGGACAGGCGGTTAAACTGATCCACCATAGTGTGATACTGCTGAAGACCCCCGTTGATAGCCTTCGCAGCTTCACCAATACCTGCATCAGATGGGAACCGCCCAGTGTCTTTTAGACCTTGGTAGACATCGAGGGCGAGGTTGAAGTTCTTATCAACCTTGAGACCATTAGATGTCACAGCTACTGCCCAGATTAGCTGTAGTTTAGCTTTGGGATCTGTGAGAACCTCTGGGTGAAGTTGACCAACAGTTTCAAGTGCCTTGGTGATTGTGCGGTCATACCAACCGATGGCGTTTGCGTTGTCTTTGAGTGCCTCTAAAGCATCCTCGAATACAAAGTCAGCCAAGCGATCAATGTTGGCATCATCAAGGGTCGTAAGATCAATCCCTTCACGCTTCTGTGCCTCTAAGGACTTCTCCTGGAGTACCAGTTTAAAGTCACGACCTTTGGCGAAGACCTGGCCCTTGGCCATATCAAAAGCGTTTGCCAAAGAGGTGTCCAGGGAGACATCAGTCTTGCCACCAAACTCTGGACGGGGTGCGGAGTTACGAACAGAGCCACCATCAGCGTCAAGAACACCTGTGCTAACTAATCTACCGTAAGTGTTTTTGAGTGATGTCTTACCACCTTTAGTCAAACCACCCGTTGGTGCGTAGGGCTGCTCAGACCGAAACAGGAACTGAAGTTCACCACCAATTCCTTTGCCCTGCATTTCAGAAACAACTGCGAGTTCTGTATCTTTGTCAGATCCAACTACATAGCCTACAACGTCTTGCTCTTGCAGGTCGGGGTTATTTGCAGTGGCATAGAAATCCCCATTAGGGGCACGGTGGTAGGTAGCTTCACCTTTTGTTGTGACCACTTCTGAATTTTTCGGGAGCATCCCATACATATCACCCATACCAAGGTTTGGACGGGCTTCATCTGGAATTTTCTTGTTTGTTGGATCTACAATTTCTAAATAGGATGCAAACCCAGTATCTTTGGTATCTTGATCCCCAAATCTCTGGAGGTTTGCCTGTCTGCGGAGTTCCGCGACAGAGACTTTGTTCGAGTTACGAACAGAGCCACCATCAGCGTCACGGGCCGCTGCTGCAACAACATCAGGTGTAAAGGCACCCTGTGCTTCCTCGCCACCGTTAAACCACTTAACTTCGGCAGGGATAAACTCAATACCGTAACTTGCAGCAACTGCAACACGGTTATTCCCTTCAATGATATATGGCTGACCCTTGTGGTTTACGCCTACAAGAATTGGGCTGTCTAACTTAAAACCGTCAGCGGCCACACTTTTACTTAGGTCATCAAATTTACTTTTCCCAACCGCTGGCTTTTCACCCATCGCCCCAGGGACGTTAGCCAATAAACCTACTGGAAGATTTACTGAACGTGTGTAAGCGGTGGTTGACCCAGACAAGCCTTTGGACGTCGCAGTGTCCTCACGCCCATTAGCCATATCCTCTTCCGCATATCGTTGCTTGGACGCCAACCAAGCACCGCCTGGGTTATCAAATTTGACGATGGAGTTACGTGGGGCTGCGTCTTGCTGGCCCATGACGCGCATGACATATGGTTCTACATATTGAGCCACAGCGTCAGGTTCTACGCTTTCGAGCGTACCCATGATCTCATTGACCTTGGCACCAGGGTCGGAACCTAAGTTCATCCCCAGCTGGTCGAGAGCCTCCAAGACCGTCGCCTTGTCCACCTTGGACATCGTAGCGTCACTCTTAGCCTTATCCTTGAGATCCTGGAGCATCGCTTTGTTGTCATCGATGCCACGTTGGTAGTTCTCTGGGGATGTCTGGGTAGGGGAACCAGGTGCAGCCTGTGCAGCACCAGTGTCTGGCTCACGAACACGCATCTCTTTAAACGCTGGTTGGCTTTCGACCATCTGGTTGATTGCGCGGATCAGCGGGTTGATGTCTGGGACACGCCCACCGACAGCTACAGTGCCTTGGTAGCCTTCAATGGCGTTCTGAATAAGTGGGTCTTGGTTGGTAGCTTGGATCACACGAAGGATACGGGCGACACCACTGCGGTCTAGACCTGTAGCAGCCTCTACGGTGCCCTGTGGGCTAGTAGGGACTGGCGGGGCACCCTTACGGGCTAAGTCAAGGTTTGTCTGCTTCAGTGCCTCTGTACGGGCCGCTGCGTCTACTGCTTTAGCTTCTTCAGTGCGTTGGGCTTCAGTAGCTTGATCAATACGATCTTGTTTGATTGATGGTAGGCCACTCGGTGTCTCGATGCCTGGTCTGTTTACGTTCTGCTTTACGAAGCGATTGAGGCGGCTGCGGCGACCTGTGATTGCATCAATACCTCGGCCACCTAGACCTACACCCGCTTGGATTGGGATTGATGCACCACCAGTTGCAACACCAGCGTACACTGACCCCATTGGCCCAAGGGTTGTACGTGCAATTTGAGCGGCACTGTTGTATGTGTTCTGGGCACCATCAAATGGTAGGGCTACATCAGTGTATTGTGAGACCCCACCTTTGTACCCATCGTTGTGGATCTTGGTAAGGACTTGGCTTTCCCGTACTAGATTTAAGAGGTTTTGACCCTCAGAAGTATGCCCTACGATAGCTTCAAGGGCATCAAAGTTATCTTTTGTAACTACTGATTTTGTCTTATTCCTGGCCATTTTGAGACCGACCTGGGCCTGTACTTTACCAAAAGCAGCATCAAATGCATCAGTATCATTTGGGCTTAGTAGGTCTTTTAAAACCTTAGCGTAAGAAGCCATCTCACCAACTAGGTTAGTGTGGATAGCATCTATAAGAGCACGTACACCATTCTGTGAAGCTGTGTTTACATCTTTAAGATTAAATGGGGTGCCATTAAGATCCCCACGCTCGGCAGTACGCTGGATGCGCTGGGCAAAGGTAGCCTCTGCACGGGCCTCTGGAGTATCTTCGCGTGGTTTACTTTTGACAGTATCAACAACACCACCAGCAATAGATGCACCACCACGTAAGCCACCACCAGATGCACCACCAGCAGCTGCGGCCTCAATCAAGCGGCTTTTGACATCTGCGGATGTAAACTCACGCCCACCAATGGCTTCAGCACCCATACTGACACCTTCTTGGGCAGCTTCGGTCACACCTTCAGTGGCAACACCAGAAGCAACACGCTTGCTAAAACGCCCAAGACCGTTCTTCTCTAGAACCTTAGATACACCTTCGACACCCATCTTACCGAGGACGCCATCTGGAATACCTTTGAAGAGAAGACCAATACCAAGGTTCTCTAGGACAGCACTAATTGCACCACCACCTGTTGCCAGGCGGATACGATCCTCTTCAGAGAGACCTTCTATGTCGCGAAGGTTTTCATTGATTTCACCAGCTGCCATTGGCAGGGCCATTGTACCACCAGAGGCGATAGTTGCAGCCATGCCAGAAGCACTTTCAGCAATCTTTTGACCACCAAATTTTAGAAGTGAACCAACGCCCTTCACATCACCAGTCGTCATAGATTGGTAATTAGTGTCGTTGATTACACTATCACGGCGCTGTGCGGCTATCTGAGCACCACTGTCCATACGCGCTTGCTCTTCAGCTACAGCATCTGCACGGGAACCACGCTCAAGCCCCAATGCATCAGAAATAGGCTTTGCAATGTAGTCTTCACCCGCTTGCATGAGACGGCCAACTGGCCCTTGCTCCATCTGGCGGTTGGCGTCAGCCATGTATCCTTTAGTGGCAGCAATTGTACGGGCGTCCCCAACTTTGAAGGCTGTAGACATTGATGTGTCGCCCTCTTGTGGGGCTGCACCTGCCATCTGAGCCTGGAGGGCTACCAACGCACCTTCTTTGTTAGGACCAGTGACTTTGAACTTACGTCCATCTGGTCCAGTTATCTCGTATGTTGGCATGTGTAGCCTCTCTATTATTCTGTGATTTCCACAACCGTGTAGTCAGCTGCATTGAAGGCAGGTGCTGAACCTGTGGGCTGGCTAGGAGCGGCGGATAAATCACCATCTGCAATCCTGTCATTTTCCATAGAAGCAAGGACAGATTGGTAGTGTTTTTTAACCGCGTTCAAATTACGGCGGAACTCAGGCGCAGTGGATGACTGCTGTAGTGAACCAAGGGATGATTGGAGCAACCGAAGTTCGCCCTCTGTAATTGAACCAAGGGCACCACCAGTTTTTGAGGCCTTACGCATAGCATCGAGCCTGTCAAAACCAATAGACGCTACAACCGTTTTCAAAAGACCCGCAACATCATGTGCTGGCCTACCTGGCTTTGTGGATAAAAAGTTACCTGTCCAACCATTGATGGACAGAAATGGGTTCATACTTTCGTCATCTGTGTCTAGGTAGCCTTCGATTGCCTCGATAGCATCCAGAGTGGCTTGTTGGTAAATACCACCACCTGCTAGTCCACCTGTACCACCTGTACCACCAGGGCCACTACCAGAGCCACCACTGGCTGCTGTGGCACGGCGTTGGGCTTCTTCCAGGCGTAGGCGTTCTGAGTTCTCATATTCCGTCATCTGTGCTTCACGGTTTTCATCGTTCACTGCGTACATGGCGTTACCACCAGCCGACATAGCCGCATTCAGACCGTTACCAGATGCGCCGAGCATAGCAGAACCCATGCGGCCCAACTGTTCCATTCGGCCTATTTTCATATCAGGCATCCCAGATTGACGGGCGTTGCCTGTGTTGTTTGTAGGCGTCTGACGTGCTCCAGAAGATGGACCAGCGTTAGGGCGTGGGGAGGACGTGGCAGTACCACCTGATGTCAGAGCACCAGGGACTGCCGCAGTACCACCTGATGTCAGAACAGCGTCTGGATGTGGATTGGCAGTTGGCGGTACACTATTTTGGGTGTTGCGTACATTTCCAGGGACATCACCAGGATACTGAGGAACAAAAGGCTCAGAGATACCCCCACCATGTTCGGGAAGCATACCCCCTTGACCTGGCTGCGATAGAGCCGCTGGTGTGGCACCAGTCTGCACAGGTCTATTAGCAGAAGGGGTATTTAGTGCGCCTACACCCACATTGGGTTGGGTGGGCTGCGCTGGGGAACTAAGCATCCCAGCTGTGATTGGGCTACTTTGTTCTGGGGTGTAAGCATTGGCCCCACTATTGGCACCCACACGGCGCATGTTGTCCACTTGTTCCTGTGTGTTGTACACAGCTGGGCCACGACTAAGGTTTGCAATGTTTGCTTGGACCGCACGTGGATCCATGTTGGCCACGTAGGCTTGCATGTCCATGCCCATCATAGATGCACGTTGTTGGTGACCTGGGTCATTAAAGATAAGAGAAAGATCCATTTAATTCTACCTCCCACCTCGATACTGCGTGGGCTGTATATTAGTGGATGGTACGGGGGTTGGTATATTGATTGTGTTCCCACCACCGAAGAACTGATCTTGGAAGCCCATGCCAGTCATTGCACCACCCATCATCCCAGCAGCTGCGGACGTACTATTCACCTGAGTGTTCTGGCTGCTGTTTGGTGCGCGACCCAAGATACCAGCGTTGTAATTCTGGTAGATACCCATGTCGTAGTCACGGTTGCCCTCAAAGTTCATACGATCAGCATCCATCTGGGCCTGGTCATACCCTTGCAGCATCCCACCAGCGTTCATGGCCATAGAGCCACCAGTCTGCATGGTGTTCATGCCAGTGTTGTAGGCGTTACTGATCTGGTTATTGAAATTACCAGCGGTGTTCATAGCATCATTTGCATTGCCATAAGCATTCATACCACCAGTTGCTGCGGTCCCTGCGCTATTCAGAGAACTACCTTGGGAACCATAGACGTTAGACGCACCTGACAGAGCATTTACACCAGCGCCAAACTGAGACCCTGTCCCTGCAATAGACGTACCAGCGTTGCCGAGGGCTGCATTAGCCTGACCAAACTGGGCGTTCTGCTGCGCTAGACTGTCCTGGCGAAGATCAGAGTTGACCTGGGAACGGACATCAGCAGCACGGTCATCAAAGGCCCGGTTGGCAACCGCCTCGGAGATACCTGCGCGACTTGAGTTCATGTTACCAGAACCAGAGGCCGACATATCGATCCCAGTCAGGGTGTTCTCTTGTAGGTTGCGACGTTCATCACGTAGGGCTGCATCAACAAGCGGCTGGGAGTTAGCCTGGGCGTATGCATTCGCATTACCAAGGTAATCTGTGTTCTGAGCCTGGTCTGCGAGACCTGTGAAGCGATCAGTGAGACCAGACTGTTGGTTTGCCAGGCTGTTGAAGTTACCAGCTGAACCTTGGATCTGACCTGCAATATTACCCTGGTTAGAGGCTACGCCTTGCTGCTGACCATAGATGTCGTTGAAGTTACCCGCGTAACCTTGGATGCTGTCTGCATTAGACATAGCACCAGAATACAAATTGTTTGCGTTTGTACCAAAACCAGCGTTCTGGCCCATCATTGTAGACCCAGCACCCATCATGTTGGTGCCGTACTGACCCATTGTGGCTGCGGTTCCAGTCTGGAGGCCGTTTGGTCCAGCATATGTGGGACCACCGTAGTACCCAGCATCTAGCTGGTTGTTCAAGGCACCTTGGGAACCCTCAAGCATACTATCGACGTATGGCTCGTACTGGTTGAACCCAGCCATCATGGCCTCGTTCTGTTTGTCTTGTGCTTTACGGTCTTGGCTTGCACCAATAAGGCCCAAGCCGCCACCAATGATGGCACCCATAATAAAAGCCATTTATTCTTCCTCGTTTTCTATTGATGAAGGGTCTGACAAGAAGTTTTCCAGGGGTGTTATGTCTGGTTCTTCGAGACCCATAGCCTCATATGATGGGCTAATGACTTCATCCTCAATTAAGGGGACTTCAGCCTCAGTGTTGTGTTTTGTTACGTGTACCGTAGTCAGGATTGAGTCTTCTAAGACATGGAATGCCCTCTTGGATCCCGCTGGGGAAACAAATGTTGTAGGGGCAACCAGTTCCTGACGTCCACCATTCTCAGAGACAATGATCATCCGACCTTTGGTGAGAAATGTGAGATGGGGCAGCTTGTGTAGCTTACCCATGCACACCATCCCAGCTGGCATAAACAGTTCCCTGGCATACTGTGCACACCCATACTCTTTACTGACTGGTGTGAAGTAATGCGTCAGGTGAAACTGATCAGTGCTGTCTTCAAAAACACCTTTGTTGACCCCGTCCTCCATGATCCGCTGCATTCCCATGAGGTTTGAGCGGATGTGGAGATCTTCGCGCATTGTGTTTCCTATACTTGGACCCAGGCGGAACCATTGTAGACAACCAGCCCTGAGTAGCCGCTAGAGATTGGATCCCAAGGGGCTATGGCATAGCGAACCATGCCCCTACGTGGCCTCTGAGGGGCTGTGTCGGTAGCTTGTGGGGTGGCATCAGCGATTGACTGGATGCTGAGTTCCAAAGTCTTCAGTTCCTCACTCAGAAACAGCACCAGGCTTTCCATAGTTTGTGGACTAGGTCGCCTGGTGTAGTTACGGATGAGGATATCTTTTTTATCTTCTAGAGGCATATTAGCGCCTCCCAACAAGCTGAAGATCGATGTCAAAGCCACTGAGTGAAAAGTCTTTTGGATCCTGAGTGCTTACTTTGTAACTCAAGTACCGACCTGACATTCTGGTATCTACTTTGTACTCAGTGGACATATTGAAGATGATTGGGGGCTGGTATCTTGAAACCTCTGTTGCAAGGTCAGACGCCCCAAACTCAAATTGTATTTCTGGGTCAGGGCTAACAGTGCTTGCTTGGGGGTAGATGCGGTTGATCACTTTGTAACCAGACAGTGGGATCTGAGCCTCATCTAGGTCAATACCAACACGCTCAACGACTAGAGGGAAGTTGAACTCAGAGACTGATGGTCTCGCAAGTCTACCCTTGTTGACAAGATCAAGACCAAGGACACGGTTTGTAGATATGGTCTCATATGCACCCGTGTAGGCGCGAGATGCCATCAGTGTAAATTGGGCAAACTGACTGTCCTGCTCATGGTATGTACCACCAGTCTGACTGTAGCTAAGACCTGAGATGGCATAAGACTGGACTGTGTTTACGTTAGATGTTGAACCAGAAATCGTATTTGGTAGATCCATAAACGACCATGTGTCTGATCTGTAGTTGTACACAGCGGCTCGATTGCAGAAGTCACCATCAGTATACAGGGCAAGGTCATCACCAGAGTGGTAGCAAAAGTAGATCTCTTCTAGTTCTTTGTTCTGCTGAGTGTAGCACTTAGATGCCTTGGATTTATCAATAGATGAGAAGATGTAGTTGCGGACACGCTTGTCACAGATTGAGGCTTTAGACAGACCATCGTGCATGTAGATGTCATCATTATCAAAGACAAAATGTTTGCCCTCATGCTCGGTAATGCAGTTCGCATTTATGACACCACAATTGTCAAACGCCTTACGGAAGTTAAATATGAAGGCACCACCAACAAATTCCATCTGCCAGACTTGGTCCGAAGAGTAGATGAAAAAGTTAGTACCTAGAGACTGGCCATCTACGATTGGGGTCTTCATCTGAACGATGTCATTGAAGCCAGCTGAGTTAGTCAAATCTGTAGCATCCCAGGTCGATGGGATTTGGTTGGACAGGGCCAGGTCTGAGTAGCGAACACGGGTGGGTAATGACACACCACCTTCTGTCATGTTCAGTGCAATTAGAAAATCACCATAAGAACGCAGGGTGTTGCAGCTTGAGCTAGGCACGAAGTTAGACAGGACGCTAAAATTGGTGTCAGTTGGGCCTCGGTAAACTGGGGCTGTATCACTGCGGTTAACATACTCGATGTTTGCTAAAGAGCACGCTGTGTATGGCCTAGCGTTAGGAGTTGCAGAGCCATTGTAGACAGTAGTGGACGTTGCATTCTGCATCTCTAGGATCTTGAAGGTGTCTGTGACCACAAGCGTAGTGTTATAGCCGTCTTGTGTGAAAAGACCCTGGAGGAACGCTGGTTCATCAGTAGTACCAATGTCGAGAGCCTCACGAAAGATCGGGGCATGCTCAACACTTTTGTTTACGAAGCGCACATTCTTGGCACGTGTGAATGCATTGAATGGTAGATTAAAAGGGTCCGTATCTGTGATGACCCCAACAGCCCCTAGATCCCGAATTGGTAAATTTGGCATGTTAATATCCAGTCAAGCGCAGGTAGGATTGATCTTTCTGGGTCTTCTTGATGATACGGACGATGCCTGGCTGGGCCTCACAAATATCCAAGAGACCTACTGGCCCTGACCAGTCAGAGCGTACATTTGTCTGTGCTTCCCCTTCTGTGGAGATTAGGTCGCCAGCAGGGGTATAACGCTCTACATTCAAAGACGTCTTGGTCAACCGCTTGTACAGTTTGTATTCTGTAGGGGTTGCATTGACGCTGAGATAGTTAAAGGAGTACCCAATCAGAACTTCATCTTCTTCGGGACTGTCAATGTAGATACGGACGACATCGCCATCTAGACTCTCAAGGTCAACAGCATACCTACTGGATTTGTTATTTGTGACCACCTCTGGGGCTGAACCACCAAGAACTGCAATAAAGGTATCTAGATCCTCAGTAACCCAGCAGACAGACAGTTCACCATTCCTACAAGACCAGATCAATTCTGACGTCTGATCAAGTTCATTGTCGTTGAGATCATCTAGGGCTGCGGAATATCCTCGGAATGCACCTGTATTGATTGCCATCCATGTTCCCACTTTTAATTTATTGTAGCTGTACCTGTGCTGGTCTTTGGTGAACTTTTGGAGTCCCAGGTGATCTTGGCATATCCCCCTGCTCCTCTGGCACCGTCATAGATAGGTGTGTTTTCACCACCACGGCCCCCAATTTGCATAGTTATGTTGGTGTCATAGCCTACCGTGAAACTGCCTGTCTCACGTGTGCCAGCGCGGCCACCTTCGCCAGAACAACCACCTTCGTCATAGGTAGATCCATTGTCACCACCACCGCCGCCACCGCCAGCGCCATAGGCATTGGAAGATGGGGATGAACCACTAGAGTTACGTGCGCCGCCAGAGCCACCAGAGCCATAATGACTTCCAGTACCAGCAGTACCCGTTGTACCTCGATTGCCTTTGCAGTTCTCACCTCCAGCACCGCCATTTGCAGTAACTAAGGTAGAAGACCCATTCTTAATGTAACTTGCGCCACCAGCTGGACCGTAGGTTCCGCGGTATCCTTCACCGCCATCTCCAGCGCCATGCCCACCAGTCCCACCGCCACCAATGATTTCGTAGGAGACAACAACAGTCTTGGACGTGTTGCGATACTTGGAGAATGCTAGGTTACTATCGGTAGTGGGGATCGCTGAGTTACGTGCGCCGCCAGTGGGGACATAGCCACCACCTCGGTTAAGTTGAGACATAGACACAGCCCCAGAGCCACCTTTGTACTCTGTGCGTAGTGCCGACATTGTAATTGCAGCGTTACTTGTGATTGCCATGTCTATGCATTCCCAAACGCAGTCACATCGCCTTCTACAGTCAGGCTCCCACCACTTGTCAACTTAAAACGGGGAGTCCCATTGTATGAAAAGATGAGGTTTGATCCACTTGGGTAAATGTCCCAGGCACCAAAGTCTACCCTGTTGGCTGCAACTGTTGGCGTGGTAACCGTACCAGTGAACGTCGGAGAGGAAGCAGACGTAGGTCGAGCATTTAGCTGGCTCTGGATGTCGCTAGTCACACCATTGATGCGACGGAACTCTGTAGATGAGACACCAGCTGCTGCAGCACCCGCCAGGATCGAGAGGTCTGTAGCGTTGCCACTATAGCCATCCAACTTATTGAGTTCTGTGGTGGAACTTGTGATGCCAGCCATAGTGTTAAGTTCAGCTGTGGTGGCAACGACCCCATCCAACTTATTGATCTCAGAGGTACTAGCAGTGACACCATCTAACTTGTTTAGTTCAGCTGCTGACGATGTGACACTAGCCAACTTGTTGAGATCTGAGACATCGCCAGTGTAACCATCTAGCTTATTGAGTTCTGTAGTGGTCGCTGTGACACCATCGATCTTGTTGAGTTCAGCTTGAGTAGCTAACACGGGACCAGTGATATTTGGGAAGGTGTTTAGGATTGTCTTCTTGATCAGGCGGATGTGGTCATCAGCTTGGCCAAGGCCATCAGTAGACACTGGATTGGTTTGCGCCAGGTCACTAATGTGGGTTCCAACTTCTAGGGCCATCTGATGGCTCTCCTTTATTAGATAATATGGGTGGTAGACTGGGCCTCTTTAGTAGCCAGCCTTGGTCAACCACAGACTAAAACCGAGCCATCCGATTTCGACAGCTGCTAGGTGGTTTGTAGTAGACCGCATGTCGTCATCCTCTTGGAAGTATAAGTTCAACGATGGAAGGATATGCAGGTAGTTCCCAGATGCTGGGGTCGAGATGCCGATGTCCATTGGTAACCTTTGTGTTACTTGCGTGGTCTGAAGTGGACCCCTGTTTACGAGAGACAGAACAACAACAACAACCAAAGTCTTTACCCCAGATTTTGAAGTGTTGATTGACTAGAGGGTACTGGGGGTCAGAAAAAGACCCAGGGAACCTAAATGAGATTGATTGATTAGCCTACTGATAGACTGACAGTCATCTAAGCTACTGATAACACAGGATAACCAAGGTCAACTGATGTAGTATCAGATGACCATAGGGGGTGGGGTATCGATAGTCTGTTTCTAGGACATTAGGCCTGTAGGAAAAATTGTCTGGCCAAGGCTGTTTCTTTTAACGACAAATCGGGACTACCTGAGTTCCACCTAAGTCCTACCCAAGCCTACCTAAGTCAGACATCAGTCATCATCAGTCGTCCAAGCCTCATCATCAGTGAACATCAGACTACCTAAGTCAGACATCAGTCAGACATCAGTCCTTGTGTTTGTTGCTTTGTTATTGGCTGTGGTGGTTGCCACTTTGTTCCACAATAGTCTTGGGTCTATCGAAACCACCCAACTACAATCAGCAATATCCATTAGTCCTCATCTGTCATGTTGGGTAGGCGACAGGTATGAGCGGGAGAGGTGACCAATGGATACTGGTGGCTGTAGTTCTTTATCGTGTGTGGCACTGAACTGTGGTTCCTCCGTTGGGTGTATAAAAGGTCAGAGGTGTCTATATTCATGGTTTGTACATGGTTTGGTTAGTGTTTGTTCAGCTTTCAATAGTATACGTTTTAGGTATAGTTGATACATTATGAGCTACTTCGGTAGCTTTAGAGGAGCGGGTCTGATGTACCAACATAGCTGGTCGCGCCGCTCCTCGCTTCGTTTCCCTTAGTCTTTACTACTGTCTGTTAGTGCGTCCCAAGACACAGGGAACAACTCCAGCATCTTGTGGTCGATCTGGTTGGCTATCTGCCTGGTCTCCCACTGGGTATCGTCAGTGCACCGAAGGTTGGCCATCGATGCCCAGGCATCGAGAGATCCACTCCAGATAAACTCAGTGACCGTCGACGCTGGTAAAACGATCCGTGCCATCTCAGGGGCGACACCATCGTCTAACAGTTCGTTGTAGGTGCGCAGGGCTGTGTGGTTCACAAAGTCCGCGTCAGCCTCGGTGGAGACCACCCCAGCAGACCCTTGCTTGTTCGTCGCAGCTTTGCCTCGCCAGTGTGGTGGTCGATAGAACTGGATGTTCTCTGTTGTGTATCGACCTGATCGTGTGTTGGCTCTCAGGAACTTATGCTTGAGCAGCTGCGCGTGTACGAACAATGGACATACCACGTGGTATGACACAAACTGATGGCCGAAGGGACTGTAGTGCAAGTGTCTTGCCAGATACTTGATCAATCGGTTGTTCTGGTCCTCAGTGAATGCCGATGCCTGGCGGGCAAATGAAACGCGGGCCGCGTCACAGACGTCTTGGTCTGTACC
>Ga0208814_1000824_pt1 | contig 16524 bp, 14 predicted proteins | sample MalvirAntarct_55_FD_184253 | JGI IMG/M metagenome (GOLD analysis project Ga0208814, IMG submission 184253) | Marine viral communities from the Global Malaspina Expedition - Malaspina viral metaG Antarct_55 (SPAdes) (version 2) | ecosystem: Environmental > Aquatic > Marine > Oceanic | place...
GTGGATATATTGTTTACGATGAAGATATTCCTGTTTGTGCAGGATTTATTTATGTAACTAACTCCAAAGTAGGATGGTGTGATTGGATTATTTCTAATTTTAATTATAAAGATAAAGATAAAAGAAAAGAGGCTTTAAAAAAGCTTATATTAACTTTAACAGAAACTTTAAAAATAAGTAAATGCAAGTATGCTTATGCTTTAATTAAATCTGATGCTTTAATAAATATTTATAAAGAAGAAGGGTATTTAGAAGCAGGTCAATACAATAAAGAAATGATAAAAATATTATAATATGGCAGCAATAACATCAACAGTTTTAGCAATTGGCGGAGCGGCATACAAAGGTTTTTCAGCTATAGATGCAGCTAAATCACAGTCTAGGGAAGCTGGAAGACTTACTGATCAAGCAGATGAATTAGAAAGAAATGCTTTAGCGGATATAGAACAAAATCGTTTAGAAGCTGTTCAAGCACCGATGCAAATATTTGATACTGCTAATGAATTACAAACATTAGATGGATCTACTATTTTGGAAGCAGCAGCTGAGGGAGACTCAAGAGGTGTTCAAGCAACGGCTGGTAAAATAAAAGCAACTCAAGATGCAGCTAGAACTGAAGCTAGAGATAGTATTGCGAAAATTCAAACAGATTTAGAGTTACAAGTAGCAAAAGAAGGAAACAGAAAAGGTGAATTAGCATCTGAATATAAAACAGATCAAGCAATTGAAATGTCTTTAGAAGCTGATGCAATGCAAAAAAATGCAGATGAATTACAAGCTGCAGGTACAGCAAATTTAGTAGAAGCAGGTGTTGGAGCTTTTAGCGCTGTAAATTCAGCTTTTGGAAGTAAAGCAGGTAAATTAGCTGACAAACTTATGGAGGGTGATTCTGCTCTCTCTAAAACAGATGCTTTAGCTCAAGCTAATACACAAATTAATGATGCTATGTCGGCAGATTCTTCTTTATCTAAAGGACAAGCTTATAGGTCTATTAAAAAAGATATGTCTGGAGGGCAATCAGGGTTTTTTGCTGGAGTTGGTGGCGCTCTTAAAAACGCCTTTTCAACAGTTAAAAACACAACAGCTGATCTATTTTCCGAAGAAAATATGGCAAGTATTACTCAATTAGCAAAAGATGCAGGGGTATCTATTGAAGAATTTATTGCTAAACTAAAAAAATAATATGGCGGATAGATTAGATATTGCAAAATTTAAACAAGAACAAGGTTTATTAAGCGGTAAAGGTGCACCAAGTACAGCACTTGCTGATGGTATTTCAAGTTTATTATCTGGTATTGATAAAGACGTACAAGATAAAAGAGAAACTCGTCAAGCGTTTAAAGAAGAGAGTGCATCAGATATAAGAGATCTTAGGTCTTTAAGAGCAGAGGCAGAAGCAGCAGGAGCAACAGATGATAAAAGTTCTTCAGGACAAAGTATTAAGTTAGGTGATATACCAACTAATACTACATTAGCTAATTGGACATTAAGTCAATTAGATGGATTTATACAAGATTCTTACAATCAACAAGAAGTTGTAACTTCTGGTTTAGGAGGTCAGTTTGCTGTAAGAGATTATGGTATTTTTAAAAACAATCAAAAACAAACTTGGCAAGCTGTAAAAGGAAGAGCTGATGCTGCTGGAAAAGAATTAGAACAAACAATAAAAAATGCTGAAGGTTATACTAATGATAAAGGAGTTTTTGTTCCCCCAACTGCAGGAGCAGGCGAAGCAGCTTTTCAAAGATTTCAAAGTATTTTAAGTGACTTAAATAACACTAGAATAATATCTGGTCCAGATGGAATGGGTGTTTTAGAAGTTTATGAAACAGTATACGACTCAGCAACAGGACAACAAAAAAGAGTATTTGATACTACTAAACCAAATCCTAAATGGGATGAAACTAAGCAAAAAGGTTTAAAGCCAGGTGACCCAGGTTATGAGCCTGAATTTATGTATAAAATGAATAAAAATGCTAGTGGAACAAGTGTAATGTCTTTATTAAATAAAGAAAATTCAAGATGGAAAAAAACAGATGTTATTGGTGCTGTTGATCAAACTTTTAGTAAAGAGGTTATGGCTTCTTATGAAGTTTCTACAAACCATCCAGGTTATATAAAGGGTAGTAGTAGAGAAGATAACATTAGACGTAATCCAAGTTTTGTTAAGTATCAAGATACTTTTATTGCAAAAACTTTACCTAATAATAGAGCTGTTTCTAGTACTTTAACAGACAATTATAATTCAAGTTTTTATCAATTAGACCCTGATCAAACTACAAGCCTTATGGTTGATAGTAAAGCAATAGACTTAAGTGAAATGATTACTGTTGAAGTTCTTACAGGATATGATAGTAATGGAAAACCAACATATAAATCTCAACAAGCTCCTAAATACATAGGTTCAAAAGTCTCTGGAGATGGTATTATTGTTGAAACTACAGATCAACATAAATTAGCAGCATCAGGAATTGTAAGAGCTACAATTGATGGTAAGGTAGGAATAGATATTGAAGGTGGTGTAGCTGTTGCGCAATATGATCCTAATAGAGCAAATAAAGTAAATGCTAACGATAGAAAAAACAGCGGTATTGATTTAATGAAACAAGTAGACATACTTACTTCAGGAAGTAATAAAGAGATTATTGCTGCTGGTGAAAATTTAATGATTAAGAGTGGGTTTAAATTTAACGAAACAATTTCAAATTTTGTGAAACCTGATAGAGGTGGTGACAAAATAGCAACTACTCAAACATATCAAGTAAAAAAAGGAGATGGAGATTTTGCATCATTTAAAATAACTTTAGCAACTGAAAATCCTAAGTACAACAAAGAGAAACAAGCAGGACTTAAAAAAGGAGACACAGGTTATGAGCCACAATTTATTCCTTCTTCAAAAGCAGAACTAGAAGAAAAGTTTTATGAATTATTTAAAGGAAAAGACGATAACAGTTCTGTTTCAGAATCTAGAACTAATTATGCAAATCAAAACAAAAATTATAACCCAAATGCAGCTGTTAATTTAAGTGGAAATAGAGATATGTCTGTTATAAGTACAGAAGATGTAGATGTTGCAGAGATTCCTGAAGTTACTGCAAACAGCGCGATAGGTACAGGTAAAGAGGCAGTATCTGCTGTTGAGTTTGTAATGAATTCTGAAGGATTTAGTGATCTTCAAGCAAATTGGGATTGGAATGGTGCTAATACTAGGGAAATAGATCAAATGGGCGATTCTCTTAAAAGTGCATTTGCAGAGCTTGCAAAAGGTCAAGGTGCTAATCAAGGAGGAGATATTTCCTTTGTAACAAACGGTACAACAATAGATGTAATGAATGGAGACACTGTTGTTGATTCAATAGAGTTTGATTTAAACGAAAAGAGTACATTAAAACAAGCTATTACTACAGCTTTAGACGCTGCAACAAAAGCAGGTTTACCTGGAAAAGCAGCAGGAACTAGAAAGAAAACAACTAAAGGAGGAAATGAAGTAAAAGGAAAATACGACTAATGGAAAAAATATATCAACTTTTATTTGAGGCTGGGGATTATACTAAGTCTTTTGAAGAATTTGTACAGCAATATGGTAGTGTTGAAAAATCTAAACGACTATATAAAGGACTTAATGATGGTGGTGATTACACCAAGTCTTTTGAAGAATTTACATCTCAATATGGTTTTAGTGATGAGGTAAAAAAAAAAGACCAAACTGTCGTTTCCATTGGGGAAACGGAAAATATGGATGGCACTATACCAACTCAAGAAACACCAGATACCTTATTGGAATCTGGAGATCTGCTAAATAACAATACAGAATTAAATTCTATTATGGTTGGAGAAGTTCCCTTCTCTCAACTATCTCCTCAAGACCAACAATCTTTTTATAAAGAAATTGAAAGATTAGAAGAAATTGAAAAACAAAATAAAGCAGCAGCTGATTATTCTTATGGTGGTGATAAAATTCCTTTAAATATTGAAGGATTAAATAGTGAAATGGATCAAGATCCTGTTCTTATTGCTGCTAGAGAACTACATAATAAAAAATACGCACCTGCTGATTTTTCTAAACTTATTAATGGTGTTGAGGATACAGATAAAAAGATTTCAGATAATAGAATTACACTATTAAAAAACTTTCAAAATTCTAAAAACAATACTAATTTATCCTTTAATGAAGAAGGAAAATTAATTGGTAATAGAAAAATACCAGCTGGAGTAGTTGGTACAACACCAAAAATAAAAGATGAAGACTTAAATTGGTTTCAAAAACTATTTACGACTGCAGAGGAGTTTAATGAAATAGAAGAAGCAAAAACTGTAAATCCAGAGTTATTAAATAAATTGGATGTTGATGTTTCTGACTATCAAGCTTGGGAAGACGAAAACACAAAAGAAGATGGATATGTATATCAACAAGTTCAAGATTTATTAAATACAGATACTGATAATGATTATTTAAACGATAAAAGAAATTTTAAAAAATTATCTGCATATGTAAATAGTATAGGTAATGAAATACAAGATGACTTAGATGTTGTAAAAAATAAATTATTATTTGAAACTGATTTAGAAAAAAGAAAAGAGTTACTTAATTTCCAGTCTAAATTAAATGCTGCTCAAATTAAAAACATATCAAGACAGTATAATATTATAAATTTATTTCCTGCTCTTGAAGATTCTGAAGATGCTAAACAAAACAGAAGAGAGCAATATATAATAAACCAACGTAACGGAGACGTTTCTGGAGGTTTTGGTAATGCTGTTTTATTACCAGCAATAGATTCTGGAATAAAATTTTTAGGAGGAGTTCTTTCTGTTGTACCTTCTTGGGTTGAACAAGGAGGTAATTTAGTTGGTCTAGAGATGGAAGGATTAAGAGCAATTAACGAAAGTTTAGATGCTACTTTTAATAACGAAATTGCAACACTGGATGGTGCTTTAGATACCTCGACTATTGAAAGAAGAACTGTAGAAGAAACAAAAAATGTTACTATTACTTGGAAGGGTAAACCATTAGAAGTTGGTCTTACAAATGATGGAGATATTGTTGATTTAAATACAATGGTATCAATGGGTGGTATTTTAACTAATGAAGAAGTAAAAAAAGTTCAAGAATTAGCTAAGAAAGTTCCTAATACTTCATATGAATGGTCACCAGGATCTATTAGTCAAGGATTAACTGGGACTATTGTTAATTTAATTGGGTTAATAAAAGGTGGAAAATGGGCAACTAAATCTATTCAAAAAGCAGTAAAAAAAGGTGGTTTTAAAACTACAGTACCAGGTGGAGTAGGTATGGGAGCAGTTTCATATATGTCTACCGTTGCTGGTGAAGTTAATGATATTAAAAATCAATTAATGGAAGCTGGTGTTTCTGAAGAAGAAGCAATGTCTAGAGCTATAATGTATGGAAATGGTAGAGCTAGTTTAGATGGTATATTTTCAGGATTAGCTGGTGGTAACACTAAACTTCTTACAGCAACTAAAAGTTTTCCAAAAATATTAAAAGACTTAGCATTAAAACCTAGAACTGTTGTTAGTAGTAAAGTTTTTCAGGACAAAGTAAAAGACTTAGTTAAAGAAAATGCTAAAGAACTGTTTATAGAAGAGTTACCTGTTCTTTATACTGGTAACATTCTTAATGGTTTAGCAAACGATGCAGTAGGTCGTCAGATTTTAAATGAAACTACATCTAACAGAGATATTTTAGAAACAGTTATTTTAACTATTGGAGCAACAAGTACTATAGGTGGTAAAACTCTTTTAACTGGAAACAAAAGAAAAGATTTAATTAGAGCTGCTACATTTAGCACTAATATAGAAAATGATATTGCAGAGTTAGTTAACTCTGGACAAATGTCTCAAGCTGATGCAAAAGGAGTTTATACAGAGATTTATAATATGCAAACTGCTTTAAACCAAACTCAAGGTTCAATAGTAATGAGTGGTAATCAAGAAGAAGCAGCTGCTCTTTTAAATCAAAGACGAAAGTTAATGGATCAACGTAATAACTTAGAAGGTCCATTAAAAGAAGATGTAGATAAAAAAATTGCTGATGTTGACAAACAAATAGAAGTTTTAAAAGCAGAAGATACTGCAATGGCAACGGAGGCTGCAGGCGGAACTAATACTGAAAATGAATTAGAAAAACAAGAACGTATTGAAGAACAAGCTAAAAGCGAATTAGTAGAAGAAGGTGTGGAAAGTCCTACCGAAGAACAAATAAAAGATAAAAAAGATGCCATTCAAGAGCGAGAAACAGAGGAAGAAGTGCTACCAGATGATGGCAGCAGCGAAGAAAGCGAATCAACCGATAACGTGGAACTGCCAGGAGTGGGAGAGGGAAACACACGTCCAGACGCCCCGAAGGGCGGTCCTGGCAAACCAACTAAAGTCAAAAACGAGGATGAACAGGACGAGGAACTCGTAGTTGATGAAGAGGTAAGAAAAGAAAGAGTAGACAATGTTGTTGATGACATTGTTACCAAGACTAGAAAGCGTAATAACCGAAGAGGTAACAAAGATAATAGACAATCAGAAGCAGATAATGCAATAAGTTATTTAGAGCAGTCTAAACTTTACGAGCAATCAAATGATTCGGAAAGAGAAGCAATGGTTCAGGCAATAAATAAAAAGCTTGGAGTACAAATACCTTCGCCTACTAAACGACAGATTGATGCTAAGAAAAATAAAAAGAAACTTAACGATGTTGATGAAGCTGCAGCTCTTAAAGACCAAATAAAACTTGAGGTTAAAGCAGCTAAGGATTCTAAGAAAGATCAAACTACTAGAAGAAAAGCCTTATCAGATGCTATAAATAAATTAAAAGATGCTGGTACAATCAGTCTTGATAAAGCTAAAAGTTTAATTAGTAAAATATCAGGTGTTAATCTTAATAATTCTAGAGCAGTTGCACAAGTACTTGATTATGTTACTAAAGTAAATAACGATGCTGGTGCAGTCAAAAAACTTAAAGATGCTGACAATTTAAGAAAAAGAATTAAAAGACAATTAAAAAATAAAAAAGCAGAGGGTACGGTATCTACAGCAGTAGAGGCATTTTTAAGAATAGATCCTAACTTAGTTAATGATATAGATGCTTACAATGCTCAAGCTAAAATAATTTCAGAAGGTTTAAAGAAATCTAAAGCTACTAAAAATGGTGATGTTAAAGTCGCTGAAACTGTAGACATAAATGCTGTAAACGAGTTTACTGAAAAAACTCAAAAAGAACAAACTCGAAAACTTGATAAAGCAGCAGCAGAATCTTTTAGAGATTTAACTGGTCTTAATTCAAATGAGTTTACTATTGAAGAAATGAGAGCAATAATTTCTGAACAAAAATTTGATGACTCTGGAGATATTCAAGGTGATAAAGGTAAGAAGGCTGATTTAGTTAAAAAAGGAATTAAGAAAGCTTTTTCTGTATACCAAGGTATTGTAGATGGTATAATCAATAATAAGGTCGATCCATTTACGGGTGAACCTATAAACCTTTCCGATGCAGACTTAAAAACCATCAAAGAGTTTATGAATATAGACTTAGAGTTGTTGACTAATAAACAAGCACTGGAAGTATTAGATGCTATGGTAAATTTCTCAACTAATCCTGGTGCGACTGGTGGTATGGAATCTATGATTGCTATGGACAAAGGTAATAAAGGAACTGTTGAGGCTTTAAAACAAAATCTAATAGGTAAACCTTTAGGTACTGTAGTTAATAAATGGGCAGTAAAAAGTTGGAATAATTTTTTAGGTTCTTTACCTAATTTAACTATAAATGTTTTTGGTGGACAAAGTAGAGCTAGGTTGTTTGATAAACTTTCAGGGTTTAGTTTAATTAAAAACGGAGCAGCAAAAGCAGAAAAAGTAGCTAATGATATTGCTTCTGCTTATGAAAGTAAATTTATTCAAAATAATGAAAAAGGTTTTATAAAAGGGATTATAGAAACTGGTAAAGAAATAAAAAACATTATTAAAGATCAAACTAAAACAATGCCTAATGGCGAGAGGTTTGATACTGCAGCAAATGATACTGAAAGAGGTTTATTTGCTTATATGAGAAGAACTGTTAATGGAACTAAAGCCGAGCAGAAAGCTGAGTTTAATAGAAGAAAAGGGTTAGTAGAAAAAACAATTAAAAGATTAGCTAATGTTGATCCTAAAAAATCAGAACTATATCAAAATGCTTATGATAAGCTTGTAAAAGGAAGCAATAACATAAATGATATTGATACTAAAGTTGATCCTATTAATAAGGAAGCAGTAGAATGGATGACCGCTGAATGGTCAAAACTTAGACCTGAATTAGAAAATACTTCTTTAAACGTTTATAATAGAACATTAGGAAAAGATTTAAATTATAGTCCTGATTCTTTCAGTAAAATTGAAGCTGGAGATACAGAGTCAGAATTAGGTGAGCCAGTTTTTAACGGAACAAGAGAAAATATATATGACAAAGAAACTGGAGTTTTAAAAGAAAAAAGACCTGGTAGTAATTTGCCTGAAGGTAGATTTTTAAATCTTGGTTTTGATTCTAATAATATAAATAGTTTAAAAGATGCAATTACTGATGTACAAACAGCACCTGGAGTTCAACAGCTTAAAGCTTTTGTAGCTAATCCTAATTATAAAAAAATTATACCTACGCTAGAAGATAGAAAGTTGATGAGTGATAAATTCAGAACATATATTAATGCTAAACGTGGAATTTCTAATACAGATAAATTAAGTGAAGGTTCAAAAACATTTCTTACTACTATTAATAAAGTAGCTGGATTTGCAGTTTCTAGAGTTTTGGGTGGACCTACTCAAGCTTTAAAACAATTAACTCCTATTGTTAATACATTTAGTAACTTAATAACAGATCCTAAAGCGTTTTTTAGTGGACTTAGGTTATCAGCAAATACGGATGTTAATTCGTGGTTAAACAATTCTGGGTTTGCAATCGCTAATCGTGGAATACAATCTATAACTAACTTAAATGGTTTAGATAATAAAATTAGTAAGGCAATTGAAGGCAGTGGTTTTCTTGCAGGAGGAAAAAAAGTCTTAGGAGTTATTGATACACTTCAAAAAAGTTGGCTTAATAATTTCTTAGTAAAACCAGATGCATTCGCAGCAAGAGCTTCTTGGATGGCTTACTATGTTTCTGATTTAAAAAAACAAGGTATTGATCCAGCTGGTATAGATTGGAAAAATCATAAACCAAATGCTAGAGCAGGTGAATATGCTCAACAACAAGTAGATATACAACAGAATACATCTGATCAAGATTTACAAGGAGAATTATTTTCAAGCAAAAACCCTGGTAATCAAGTTTTAAGAAAAGTAGCATTTCCTTTTGCTAACTTTTTATTAAATCAAAAGACTAGAATGTATACCAATACTAATACTTTATTACGAAAAGGAAGTACAGTAGAAGACAGAATAGCAGCAGGTAAATCTTTAGTTGGGTTAGGTGTTGAGACTGCTACATTTAATGCAATAGGATTAATGGTTACACAATTATTAGCTGGTCTTTCTTTTGAAGATGAGGATGATAAAGAAAAAGCATTGGCAAACAGAATTAAAGGTCGACTTGGTAATGTGGTAAAAGATGTGATGTCACCTATACCTATATTAGATGATGCAACTATTGGAGTAGCTAATAAAGTTTTAGCATTATTTCAAGAGGCTGAAGATCCAAAAGATGTTTATCAATTATTTGTTAATGATAAAAGAACTTTAAATCAAATGCTTGGTACTATAGGAATTCCACTTACAAAAGGAAACGAGTTACTTGCTATGATGGAAATGAGTATTAATGGAACATATAAAAATCAATATTCAGGTAAAGAAACTAAATTAACATCTGATGCTCAAGATAAAATGTCAACTCAAACTGCAATGTATTTTCTTTATCTACTTGGATTAGTTCCTAGTGAAGTTGGATCAGTTGTAAACTACAATGTAAAAGCTTTAAAGAAATTAAAAAAGTCTAGTGGTGGTGGTGGTATCCCTATAAAAAGGACTACTAAACCTAAAAAGAAAACTAAAACTAAAAAAAGAAAATCTAGTGGTGGACCATTATTAGGTGGTGATAAAAAATCAGGAGGAAGATTATTTTAAAGAATGAATCTCAGCGTGACATCTAGAACAAACCACTACACATTTGTTTATTTCTTTTTTGATAGTTTTTAAACCTTTGCCCTGAGCAATGCCATTGCTGACTGAAAAACTTTTATTATTTTTTGTGTGATGAAATTCTAAGGCTCTGCTAGAAAAACTTTTGTTAGTTTTTTTGGAATATTTACAAACACTGCAAAAAAGATTCTCTTTATATTCTTTTAACCAAACTCTATTATTGCGTCTTCTTTGTTTTTTAATTACAAGAATGCATTTTTTACATTCAGTTCTAAAGTATTTACCGTCTTTATTAAATTGAGATATAGGTTTAGATACTTTACACTTTTTACATATTCTAATTCTTTTATTAGAACTCATCTTCTGTTAATTTTTGAGTATCCCTTAAAATCATTATCAACTCTTTTATATTAGAGTTTAAAGATTTGGAATCTTCATCCATTAACGATTCATAAATGCCGTCAGTTAATACATTAATATTAGACATTAGCATATTAATGTAATTTATAGTGTTCTGACTGTTTTTTTTAACTGGCATTTTTATAGGTTCCTATAATCTACAAAAAAAAACAAATCAAGAAATAAAAAGTTATTAACTAATCCATTGTTGAAATTAATCCTTTTCCTATTTTAGGATCTATTTTTGAAATAGTTTTATAAATAATTTTAGACTTTCTTTTTGTATCATCTACTTCTTTTTTTGTAGATTCTTTACCTAAATTAGTATACATATAACAATCTATCCTGAAAAGCTCATCAATTTTCTTATAATCAGTCCAAGATTTAAATTCTATTATCTTTTCTATATCAATAAATGTGTATTCCATTTTTTTGTTTTTTAAATGTTAATAACTCTTTTTCTAATTTATTAATTTTATCTAACAATACTTGTTTTTCAGACTTTAAATTTAAAACCCTGTCACTCACACGATTAAATAACTCACCAATACTTGGATCAGACTTTATTAAAAATTCAACACTTCTTAAACCGTGTAACACTGTTGCGTGGTTTCTGTTTCCAGCTAGTTTCCCTATTTTATCTAAACTTAAATAATGATAATTTCTTAGTATGTGATAAAATATTCTTCTAGCGTCAACATAATTTCTTTTTCTAGTATCTTTTAAGATATTTTTTAAACCACTCTCTTCTTGAATAATTCTTACTATATCATTAATTGATGTTTTTTTATTTTTTTTAGGTTCAGGGATAATATAATATCCAATTAAAAGATTATAATCTAGTTCAGTATATTTCATCCTCTATATATTTCAGTTTTTACGCCGTGGGCGTTTAATTCTTTTATTCTATATTTTTGTATAGCAGAAACAACTCCTTTTGGTTTTTTAATTTCAGAAAATATAACTTTACAGTTAGGTGGTATTGCTACAAGATCAGGAATACCATTTTTATTAGTCTTAATTAATTTCAGGACATAATATCCTTCAGCTTCCAATTCTTTAATTCTCTTTGCCTGTATTTGTTGTTCTGTCATCTTTTGTTTGCTGTTCATAATCATACATAAACCCTATAGCTACAATTATGTTCATACTCAAAGATGATATAATCTCTATAAAGTCGTGAAAATTATGTATTGACAAGTGTATATGACCCACTACCCAAAAAGGTATAGCTAAATTTTGGCTAATCCAAATTAATAAAAACTTTATAAAATTCATTAGTTTAAAGTTAATAAATCTCTTTTAAAGTGTTTTAAGGTGTAGTCTTTCTTTTTACTTACTGCTTTATAAATATCTGGTTCGATTCCTCCTTTTGTAAAAATCCAAACCACTTTATTCTCAGGTCTATCTTTAGTTGTCATTCTGTCTCTTGATTGCCAATAACTGGTGGCACTAAAATCTATATTATAATAAAGAAGTATGTCCGCTTTTTTTAAACTTATACCCTCTCTACCAGACACAATTTGTAAAGCTATAGATTTGTCAGTGGTTTCAAACGTACTTAAATCTGTACAAATATTATCTCCATAAACTTTTTTTAATGCGTTTAACTCTTCTTTAAACTTATAGAATATTCCTATTTTCTGAGTACAAAAGTTGTCGTATATATACTGAGCTTTAAATGTATCTAATACCATTGAACTACCACTTTCAAACTTTACAGTTCCGCTATACATTTGATGTAGCTTCTGCATTAATTTAACGCCTGTATCCGCTAATATTACATTATCCCTTCCCTCTACTACCAAATCTTTTTTTAACTTGTTACAAAGGTCTGTAATCATTGTTGGTGGATTCACGTACAACACCTCTTCATTTATCTTTGACTTGAACCCTGCTTCTTTTTGAGTGTAAGAAATACTGTATGGTTTCATTTCATCTAGGATTGATTGTTTTCCTGTAGAGTAATCGTTAACAATAAAACCTCCAATACGTCTTGTTTTTGGAACAACATAATTTTTAGCAAACTTATAGAAATTAGTATAATTACTAAATGGGCTTTGTATTAAACCATACACTTGATGGTACATTTGACTAAATGATTCTGGTGTAGGAGTTCCAGATAAAAATATTACAAACGGATTGTTTTTTATGATAAGTTCTTTTACTTGCTTAGCTCGTTTACTTGGTTTAGGAAATGCACCCATACTATGAGCTTCATCACAAACAATAGCATCCCATCCTTTTTGATCAACCTTGTGTAACGACTCATAATTAACGACCAACAACAAAAATTTGGGGTCGAGCAACTTATAATCATCATATATACTGTCAATAGCTTTTTTCTTTGTAATAAATAAAACAGTCTTTACATCTATGTTATTTAATATTCCTAAAGATGTTAAGGTTTTACCAGTTCTTACCTCCATAGATAAATACACAAACTTTTTTTCGCCTATAACATTAGTTCCTTTCTTAATTATATCTACTTGGTATTTTCTAAACTCCATTACTTTTTGTTTAAGATTAATATTGAGGCATAATCTTTAGGTAATAAGTAAACTTCTTTTTTTACTTTTTCGCCTCCCCAAAACGTTGTGCCAGGGCAAGGTATTTTATTTAATTTTAATAAACTTTTATCTATGCTTTGTAACCAAAATATATATATTCCAGTTGGGTCTTGAACTAAATAAAACTTTAATATATCTTCAGGCATATTCATAAGATGGTCATACTTCATTTTCTCCAACATCATAGTATCGTAATGAGTATCTCTAAACTTCATTTCCATTACAGAATTGTTTTTTTTAGGCGACAATCCATAAGCATCGTAGTGTTCAAACTCATATTCAGAAGGTGTAAGATTCCATTCATAAAATGTATTTAAGAACAAGATCATTACATTCTCCTTGTTTTTTATATGGTCTATCATTTATATTTTTTTCTTACTCTTACAAGTTCTGAACACTTTTCATACTCCTCTATATCTTCAAAGTAAACAATTAAAGTGTCTATAACATTTACAGTAACTGTATCTGTAATGTCGTGTATAAAATACTCAACATCAGTTATTATTATATCTTCAAAGTCAAGATTATTAACTATAATATCATAGGAGTTATACATAGCCCAATGAAGTTCTTCATCATCATAGTGTTCTAATAACTCCCTGATTTTATTTCTATCTTTCATAGTTTTCTCTAAGGTACTTATAGACTTCAGGTAATTTATTCATTGCTTTCTTTTGACATCTATAAACCTCTTTCCCTAAATGCTCTTTACTGTAAAGAGTTAGGTTTTTTTCTGTACTATACCATTTGTCTTTTCCGTTTGTTGATATACCTCCCTTTCTGATTGCTATTTTGCAGTGTATTGTATTTATTGGCTTTATATAAACTTGCCAATCATTATCTACGCACCACTTGAAATCAGAAGTCCAACTCATTTTTAGGTTTTACAATATTATTTTTATCCGTATGAATAACCATCCATAATCCATTCAAATCTCTATCTTCAGTTGGTTCTATTCCTGTTTTATACAAAGCAAACGCTTTAAGCCATTTATAAAAACCAATCCTTGAAATTGTTAATTTAGCTTTTGGAGCATAATCAGGATTATCTTGAATGAACTCTAAATATAATTCATTTTTATATATTTTTTCATCAAATTTTATGGAATCGTGCTTTTGAATTCCATTTACTAAACCACACCATTCTATAAATTCGTGAGAACTCGCTCTAGATAATTTATTAATTGATAAGTTTTTAAACGTAGATTTAATTAATCCATTTTTAAGGTAAAACATTAAATTTTCTATCATATAATTATCGAAAATACACCACTCTTCTTGTGACCATTCAGAAAATAATAGCTTACCAAACTCAACTAAAGGAGTAAAATCTTTAGTATAAAATTGACAGAATTCAAGTTCCCATTTCCTTCTTTCGAATGAATTTCCCTGACCTCTTATGGCATAGTTTGTTGTAATAGATACTTTTGGAGATTTATGAAATGGAATTTTTATAGCATCCTTGTTTTTCTTTTCCAAAGTAAGACCTTCCGTTACTACAGAAAATAATCTTTCAAAATCAAAATTCTTTTTAACATCATCAAAAACTAGAATTTGAGTATCTGCTGAGACTAATTGATATGCAAATGATTTTTCAAAATTAAATGCTTTACCATCTATTACTACTTGTTTTTTCATTTGACTTATAGCATTCATAAACAATCCTTTACCTGTTCCACCTTCAGGATTTTCAGATATAACTTCGTCATTTAAAATCACTGCTGGACAATAAGAGAAATTCTTATATGCGTGTAATAAATATCCTATAGTACTTTCCATAGATCTAACTGTAAGTTTATTATTGCCCGATATATTATTTATAAATGTTTTATAGTCGCAATCAAAAGTATCACACAAATCAAAATCCCTATCGATAACCTGGTCTTTCCAAACATAACCTCCTAAATCTAAATAATCTATAGAGGTCTTACTGTCCTTCTGTACCTTAACTGCACAGTTCCTATAATATAAGTAAGCCGTGTTCTTGTCATCTTCAATAAAATAAACATCAACAGTTCCTAATAAAGACAAAAACTCTTCTCTAAAAAATCTAGTCTTGTCAGCAAAGTAATTGTAAACTGACATATCATCTAAAACCTCTAAATAGCCTAAAACAAAATCTTTTATTTCCTCTTCATTTGTGTGGTCTATTAAGTTATTTGTAACTCTAACAAATATAAAACTCTTACTACCCTCTGGCGAAAACTTATAGAATCCATTGTCTTCTAGAAATTGTCTAAATAAATAATGAATAATAGTTATAACTCCTTTTTCGCTTTTGCTCCAAAATCTTTTATCACTCTCATCCTCTTCTATTGTATGAATCACAGAATCTATTACTGCATCTTCAATATTTGACTCAGCTAATTGAAGACGAATCTCTTTTTTTGAGACTCCACGTTTTAATTTCATCCTCACTTGATTAACCTTGTCTTCATCTTCATAATATTTAGAACCAAAGTTTTGAGTTTGAAGATAAGCTGAGTTTATTGTGTTTTTTATTTCCTCACTTGAAAAGTCTTTAGTTTCGAAAGAGGACATTATATACTCAGATAAAGATTTATTAACTCCATAGTCATTAAAAGCTGCAGCAAGAACATATACATTGTTATTCCTTTCTCCGTGTTTTAATCCGTACTTTTTATCCCACCATTTCATTAAAATATCTACTATTTTATTTTCATCTGTAACAGGAATCGTTGGTCTTGTAGTATATTTATCCACTGGAGTGTACTCTTGCTCCTCAATTTTATTCCATAACTGAGAGTTTTCTTTTAAATAAAGCAATGGGTCATAAGACTCATAACAAACTCTTGATATATTCTTAGAGGTCTTATCTAAATAATCTGATTTAAAATATTTTTCTAATGATATGAAATATAATTTATGGTTTTCAGGTTCTTTAGGTATTTTAACTAATGCTTTTAAACCATTGCCACTAGGAGATACAAAAACTGAATACACATATCTATCTTTAGATAGTCTTTCTTTTTCAGAGATCATATCTTTTTTAGTGTTGTACCCATCAAAATCTAAACAAATAAAACCACTATGAACTAAAATAGAATCATCTGCTCTTTTTTTAAATTTACCTGAAAAACAAATAGCTGGTAAGTTTTTCTTTAACTCTTGTCTAACCTTTTTATCTTTCTCTTTTCGTATTTGCTTTATTAATTCTTTCGATGTACCTTCTTTTATTCTTTCAAGGATAGACTTTAAGTCTCTATAAAAAGGAGTTGAGGTGTCCTTTATATTCCTAAATATAGTAATATTACTTTCTTCCATTTATGTTAAGTTTTTTTGTGTATATATATATATTTATATATATGTTTAACATTATTTTTATTTTGCCATATCTAAGGGAAATAATTAACATTTCCAACATAGATTACAGAAAAGAAAAGGGGCTATTACACCCCTTTGTCTCAGATTT
>Ga0208814_1000827_pt1 | contig 16457 bp, 10 predicted proteins | sample MalvirAntarct_55_FD_184253 | JGI IMG/M metagenome (GOLD analysis project Ga0208814, IMG submission 184253) | Marine viral communities from the Global Malaspina Expedition - Malaspina viral metaG Antarct_55 (SPAdes) (version 2) | ecosystem: Environmental > Aquatic > Marine > Oceanic | place...
GGCTTGATTAGTACCTAACTGTCCAATTGATTCTTTTATTACTTTTACTCTGGCCTCTTTAATTTTATAAGAATTTAAATTCTTATTCATTTTAGCCATTTCAGCTTCTAACTTTTGTTGTTCAAAAACTAATATTAATCCTTTTTTCTTGGAGTTTAAATCTAAATCACCTGTAAGTTCTTCTAATGCACCTGCTAAAGTGTTAAAATCCAATAGTTCTTGAGCTGCTTCTTCTTTTGTTTTTGTACCATTAGAAACATCTAAATCTAATTGTGTTTGATAAGCTTCTACAGTTAATCCATCATTTGTAATCTGATCAAAAAGGTCTACCATATCATCAGAAAGTAAGTCTGACGTGTTATTTTTAGCAGCTTCAATTACTGCTCCTGGAACACCCATTACAAAACCTCCTACTGCTTCAGCTGCCGCTGCATGTCCAACCGTTCCCCAAAACTCTTTTGTCCACAACTCAGGTTGATCAAACATGTCTTTGTTATTCATGTTGTTCCACACATCCTTATAACCCATTTCTGCAATTTGTTGTAAACCACCTGTCTCAGCTTCTGCTAAACCTGCTTTAGCAACTGTTCCAGTAAATTTTGCGACTGGATTTGAAAAAATACCTTTAGCAATATTACTTTGAACAAGTTTATTCATTTGAGTTTTAAACATAACCGCAGTTGCTCCAGCTGGTAACATATTAGTTACCTTGTTCATTAACCCAGTCATTATAGTTTTGTTCCTTATTATATTTCTAAAACCATAACGCTCTAATATACCGACAGTAATAGCTGTAGGAAAAACAATATTTTTTCTTTCTGACTCTGTAACATACTTAAAGTCAGGATCGTTATTCATTTCAACATTCATTGATTCAGCCTGTAATAATGAAAAGGAAATTGTTTGGGCTACAGCTCCTTTAGTGGTAAGACCTAAACCTCTTGCAACCAAATTTCTTTTCGCTGATAATAAACCTGCAGCTGGTTTAATTTTTCCTCTTGAGGCTAAGGAAGCCAACACTGCTGGTGTTGACTTAGCAAGGCCTGAAAGACCAGTATAAACAATATTACTATTAGATTGTTTTGCGTATTTTTCGTCTGAAATATCATCAGCTGAAAAAATTTCGTTCCAGTATTTTTTTATTAAATCTTTTTGTGGATTTTTATTTTCTTTTACCTCTTGGTCTAATACTAATCTTTTTAATCTTTCACCTTTTGTTTTATCATAAGCATAGTCAGGAAGATCAATGTATTCACCATTTATAAACCTGTTTAATCCAGATTGGTTTTTATTAAAATACTTTCCGTTTACCGTTTTACTCAAATCATAACCATCAGCTATAAGCTGTGCCTCGATTTCTTTAGGAAACATTAACGCTGCGGTTATTTGCTCTTCCGAGCTTTCTTCGCTGTCTTCTTCATCAAAACCTTGATCTTTTAAACCTTCTAACCATTTTTTATAAACAGCTTCATCTTCTATATTTTCAGGAACTGGGTATTTAAGGTCTCTTGCTATATCAATGTAACGAGCTTTTTTTTCTTCTGGAGTCATTCCAAAATCTTCGTCTATAAATTGTGCTGCTTTATAAAAACCATCAACACCTGTTCCCCAAAGTGATGCTAAAATTTCACTAACACCTGGACCAACAATATCATTAACTAAACCACCCAAAAAAGTGCTATCATCATTTTCTTTCATGTCAACATAATTTCCGACAGATGAATTAACTTTACTTTGAAATGCTGTGTAACTACTGTAGTTTTTTTGTAATCTATTTTTAAATTGTTTCAGCCTTTTGCCAGCTAACAAAGTTTGTTGGTATTTTAATTGCCACTCAGGAGTGTTTTGTGCTTCTTTACCCTGCCCCATTAATGCATCCATTTCTGCTTCATGGATAGTTAATCTGTCTTGATAAACTTTATAATCAGTATTAAGAACTTCAGCTGATTTTCTTACAGCTTGAATATCTTTTTTAGTAGCTTCAGCACTAAAATACTTTGTTCTATTACGATCATAAGTATTGTCAAGCTCTGTCATTCTTTGATCAGTTCTTCTGTTTTCTTTTAAGAATTTTCTTAATTCTTTTGCAGGCCCTGACTCACTTCCAAAAGCATCTCCAAATATATCTCCAAGAATTGGATCGAGATTAATGTTAATTTTTTTATTTGTATCTTTAGAGGTTACAGTCATACCATCTAAGCCACTCATAAAACCACCACCTTGTTCAAAAACAAAACCATAATCTTCAAAATGATAGTTCATTCTGTTAACCACTTCAGACTCTTCTCTGTCAATTAAATCTTTATTTACAAAAGCTAAAGATTTATCAAACTGAGAGTCGTTTGAATTATATGTAATAGGATTTGCATTAATTTCTTTCCCTTGCTCACGAGGATCGTATGCAGGGTATTCGGTAACCATAGTGTCTTCTTCCTGTACATCTACTACAGTATTGTCTTCTAAAGGGTTTTCAACTGTGGTAGAAACCACAGAAGTATCTACGACCTCTGGAGCTTCGGTAGTAGAATCCGTAATAACCTCCTCCACATTTGACTGAAAAGTTTCGTTTGGATTTTTTTTTTCTAATGAAGGGAAATACTCTACATTAAATTTTTCCGCATCTAAATCTGTTAATTTTTCAGATTTTAAATAAGAATGTAACTCTGTGTTTTTAGCAGTACCTGCCGCATATTCAGCTTGAAACTCTTCGGCAGATAAATCTGTTAATCCTTCTTCCTTTAAGTAATTGTATAATTCTGTAAACTTATCCATTAATTAAACTTTTTTCTTTTTTTACCAGTACCCCTTAGGTTTCTTGTTGTAAGTCTTGCGTTTTCTTCGTCTAAAACTTTTTGTGCTGCTTGATGCATCATTTCATTTAACTCAGACGGTGTTGCTCCAGAAGTATTAAACATAGCTCCTACCTCTGGGTATATTGGAGGGAGTGTTTGTTGTTTTCCAGCTCTGTCAAAATAAGAAACTTCAATAACCCATTTATCGTCATCAACATCATCTTTTTTAAACACAACTTTAGCACCACCCTTTATGTCATCTGGAAGATAGTCATTCATAACCTGACTTAAAACATCATTAACTTCTACTGGATCGTCACCAACAGAACCAGCATTAAGTCCTGATAATTTAGCACCTACTTTATCTTCAATAAGCTCTGTACCAGTAGCTCCAACTGCATCACCGTCTACCATTTTAGCGCCAATTATAGCAGTATTTTGCTTAATAGCTGGAAGAGGAGCTAAAGCTCTGTATTTCTCTCCAGATATATTTTTTAATATTCTTTTCTTTACAGCTGTTTTTTCAGCATCAGTAATATCATCTGTGTCAGCAAGAATCGCTTCTGCGAGAGCTGTCTCGTATGCTGGATTTTCAATCATTCCCCCAGTTGGATTACCTGCGGCATCAGTTTCTGCTATTTGTGGATTAATTCCTTGATTTTCTAATCTCTCTATACCTCTCTTTTCTTTAGCCGCTGCAACTATCTCAACATCAGTCATATCTCTATCTGCTGCTCTAAAACCGCCATCTGGTTCGTCCATATATAATATTTTAGCGTCTTTATACGAGCCATCATATTCAGATGTTTGAGGTGTAATATATCTATACACTTCTTTAACAACATCTTCAGTAGGTCTTGGATTTCCGTTATCATCTAATCTTCTAATTACTTCTGGTGTTCCATCAGCTAAAGTAATAGTAATTGTCTCATTATTACGAGTTATACTATCAATCATTTTATTTGGATCACCACCATTATTTGACATTGCTTTATTTAAAGCTACTATTCTATCTTGTGCTGTTGAGTTAAATGCTGATTCATCATCAGACGTAATAGCATTTGCATCATCCATAAAGCCAATCATATCTTTATCCAATTGGTTTTTTGCGAGTGTTGCATTATTTGGTTGGGGAGGGTTAGAACCGCTTTTAGCAGCTTCTGCCACCTTCTCTATGTGACTAACTTGTGATTCTACTGCAATATCTGCAAGTCTACGAGCAGATTTTTGTTGAGAATCAGTCATATCTATTTCAGGTTGTCCTGAACTCATATCTACCTTGATCATATAATCAGTAGATATTCCTGGATGTTCTTCTTTAAACTGACTTTCTGTTTCAGCATAAAAAAATTTCCCAGAGTTAGTTAAAACTTGACCTGCATTCATATTTCCAGAATCTCCAAGAGCGCCAATCATAGCATCTATTTGTGTAGTTTTCCACATGTTGTAAGTAATTGGATTGTTATCCTCATCCCTACCAAAGTCTCCAAGTTGTCTAAAATCTTCTGTGCTTAATTGTCTTCCACCACCTGTTGCTCTCTTATACGCAGCACCATCCATTGTTACTTTTATAATATCTGCTATTTGTTTGGTTTGAGCAGTTGCCATTTCATCAACATCAATTCTGTCTTGTTGATACTTCATGAAATTAATTATCTGATTTGGATTCTGATAGTCTTGTTTTCTTTTTTCGTAATCTGGCATCACATCATACAGTCCAGTTTCAGTATTTTTACCCATTGTCACTAACTGCATTTTACCGTTAGTAGGGTTAGACCATAATTTTTTGTTTTTTAAATTACCTAAAGCATTAACAGATAGATTTACAAAAGTCTCTAACTCACCACCTGTAACTCCACCATCCTTAGCCGCTTGAAGCCTTTCTCTTGCTTCAACAGCCCAATCATCCCAGCCTTTTACAGCTGTGCTTAAACTTGCATAACCAGTTTTTTGTTGCTGCATAAACAACATATTATCTTGGACACTTGTTAAGCCACGCTTCATTAAGTTGTTTTGAGTTTGTATTTCTTTTACAGACATTGCAGAAGCATTTATTAATAACGATGCTGCATCTTGAGTTCCTGTTTCTGGAACTTTACTAAGCTGTTCAATAGCGTCTTGAGTAGACTTTTCTATCGCTGCTTTACGTGCAACTCTGTCAGCCTGTATAATGTTAAGTCCTGTAACCAACTCTTTAGAAGCTGCGTTCCAGTCCATTTGAGTACTATCTACACTTCTCTGAGCATAGACTGAATATTTATTTGCACCTGAAGGTCTTGAAGTATCTTCTGCCATATTACTAATTATTTAGATATTTGTAAAAGTCAGCCATACCTGTGGCATTCTGAAGAAAACCTGCTCTACCCTTTCTGTTTATCTCGTCTTTACTGTAATTGTTTGTAATTGCTCGTAAAATCTCATCCCTGCCTCGAGGTGTTGAAGTTGTTGGAGCAAATAAAGCTGCTTCTTTCGTCTTTCCAGCCGCTGTAAGATCTGCATATTGTTTCATCCCTTCAGCTGTTGTGCCTGGTTGATTTACTACTGTTTTCATCATCTGTTTTGGATCTCCAGATGCCATAATTTGATCAGCTAATTTGTTTGCACGATTATCCATAGCTGACTTAGGGAATAAAGGTATTGCTGCTGCTGCACCTTGAACTGCTGAACCAACAGATGCTACACCTTGTTGCATAGCCGCTGCTGCTGCTTCATCTGAATCTCTTGATATTTGTTGTTGATCAGCTGCTGCACCAACCTTCATTTCCTTAAGGTCTTGATTAATATCAGACTGCTCTTGAACTTGCATTTTTTCTAAATCAAACATTTCTTTACCCATTGCAATTCGAGTACCCTCATTAGACTCTGTGGCTGCCGCACCAACTCTTCCTATACCAGCTGCTAAATTACGAGAATCACCTTCTTGTAAGGCTTGAATTCCTTGTTGTTGAACTTGTAAGTTTTGCTTAAACTCTCTTCCGTAAGCATCTAAAGGAACATTAAGCTTTTGCATAAACTCAACTTCAGCTTTTTTTTCAGCCTCTTTCATTAATTTTTTACTTGCTTTTGAAGCTGCTTCTCCTTGTCTTCTTGCTTTTGCTGCTTGTGAAAAACTCATACCAGCTGATCCTGCACTAATTAAAACTCCTGTTGCTGCTATTGCTGTTGCTGCTGCCATACTATAATTTTTTTATTATTTCATGAGATACTTTTGTATCTACATGGTAACCTAACTTTTTATGAGTTTCTATTAAATGTTTGTTTCTTCCAATACTAAATATATATTTTTTCCCATTGGCTTTTATATATTCTTCACAAGTAAGAATTAAAAACTCAATTGCATCTTGCCTGTCTTCATCTCTGTATGATGGGTTAGATACAATCCATTCTAATAAAACTCCTTCAGAATTAGTGAAATACATAAAACCTGCAACAATTGGTGTATTGTTTTTTTCTACTATAAAACCGCCTTTGCCATTATCTGGTAAAAAATCCTTTGGAGGTGTTTGCCAATCTGGCCATGTATCCCACCAAGAAACCAATGTGTCCCAATCCTTGTCTTCAAGTCTTCGTATGTCTAATTCCATTAAATATGATTTAGAAACAAAGATAGTGAATTTCTATGGAAAACTTTTCATCACGCTACTGCCTACAGAAAATAGTTCTACAGGATCTGTTGAGTCATTTTCTAATTTAAATTCTAAGTAATAACCTCTTGCACCATGTGACTCAGCAACAGCATTTTTTATAAAAAGAATAAATTGTCCAACCGTAGGAACAGTTCCCCCACCGACTGTTGTATCTACAGTAATAGTCGTGTTTGTTTTTGCAGTTACTTGACCTACTAAAACAGGAGCTGCGGTAGCAACACCAGCATTTAAGGTGGTTGCATATACTGTATCTCCAATATTTAATAATGTCCCAATAGAATTTGCAAATTCAATTATAGTTGCAGTGTTTGGTCCACTAACCCCAGTACACGCACCAATACCATTGGCTGATCTTTGTGAAAAATTAACAGTGCCTTCATTTGTTCTAATAAAACTAAACCACTCTCCTTCTTTTTCTACAAAAAATGTATCAAGCATTGATCCTGGATTACCGTCTGTTAAGTCAGTTAATAATCTGGTACATTCCCATCTTGCTTCATTACTGTCTACCACAGTGGTGTTTGCTTCATAAGAAAGAGTTTTAAATAATTTTATACTTAATGTTGGCTCAGGATTAAATACGCTTGTAATAGTAGCGTTACTAAACTGACCATAGTAAGTATTACGTTGTGCGCCTGTATTGTGTCTAAATAAATTACCTCCTTTAAAGGTGTAAAAAAAACTATTCATTCCTATCATAAATTCAGGAGTAAATGAATAAAACGATGGCCATCCTTTTGATGATTCGCTGTATGATAATGTATAAGGTTCGCAATTTAAAGCCATTATTTATATTTTATATTAGTTAGACTGGTGAACAAGCAATTATTGACACTACAACACCATTTCTTATTCCGATAGCTGTTGTGTTGTTCATTATTATATATTGCAAAGTACTTGTGTCGTTTGCATACGTTGATCCATTTGAATCAGTAAAAACAAAATTACCAACAACAGGTACAGTATTAGTATCAACAGTAAAAGGAAGTGCTGTGCCTGTAGCATTTTGTATAAAATAATACGTAGTAGTATCAGGTCTACAAGCATTGCTTAGATCAAAACCACTTGCTTGAAAACTTGGAAGAGTTATTGGACAGTCTACTTCCCATCTAAAAAGCGTACCACAAATTGGCGCTGATATTGTTAAATTAATTGATGTTGGGGCGGTTGTTGTTTTAGGAACTACCATAGTAAAAACCCTACTTACTATCCCTGGGTTTACTCCTATTTGACTTGCAACTACAGTAGGTGAGGTAAACGTACCTTGTGCAACGTATGCAGAGCCAGTATATGTATAGTCTTCAGGTTGATCTCCATCTGAACATGCACCACTTGGTGTGCCATTATAAGGCGAATCAGCTAACAAATCAGGATTACTGTTTCCAACATAAGTAAATGTTCCAGTCCCTTGATTTCCAATTCCAGCATAATCTACTGTAACACCACTTCCATCTTGAATCGAAGTTGTATTATGGTTTCCTTCACAAGTTAGTCTGTTATATGTAGCGGTATTATATGTTGCTAATACACCATCTGGTATTGAAGAACCCATATAAAAATACATTACAATTGCACCCACATCATTAGCTACATCAACATCCGCACTAAAAGTACCGTTATTACTAACAGATGCTGATAGTCCTGATCCACAAGGAACTAAACACTCTCCGCATGGTTGAGCATTTAATAAAACTCCATTTAATTGTTGTCTTATAATTCCTCCTTGAGAATAATATCCATCTGCCGCAAGAGTAGTTAAGCCTGTGTCCGTAAACAAAGACGAAGCTTGTGAAAAATTTAATCCATCAAAACAATATGTTCCTAATGCTGCCATTTATTTATTTATTTATGGGCATGTAGTTACCGCAGTAACTAAGCCAAATTGATTTACTGTTATATAATCTGTTGCACTTATTTTATATAAGCCTTGTCCTAATTGAGTTCCTACAGCCCCATCAGTTGATGAATATACAAAATCTCCATATACAGGTAATGTACTACTTCCAGAATGAGAGTATGTTATATTAAAAGGTTGGCCACATACATCTGGTTCTGATTGAAATGCTGAACTGCCTTGGAATGCTGTAAAAGTAAAAGTACATTCACAACATGCCGCTGCTGCTGAACTTGCATCAAAACAAAATTCTTGACAACTTGTTAATCTATAATCATATATCAAATATAGGTATTGATTCGCTAACGGTAAAGACAAACTGTTTACAGTTGTTTGATAAAGTCCAGATGAAGGACTTATTACAGATCCATCACCTACTGTGGTAGCCGCAGCTAACAAAGAAGCTATATCAGATTGATTATTATTATACAATGTATTACTTGACAAATATTTAAAATTATCGTCAGGAAATGCCCAATCATAATCATCAAAATTAATTTTATTTGATCTAATTGTTAAATCAATACCATCGTACGGAAAAACGCCTAAAGATCTTACACCAGTTTGAACATCATAATAAGAAGCTATTAGATTACTTGAGCCAAATTCTGCTAAGTCAGAATCAATCGGACTAATATTAGCTGTATCTTCCCACAAATATTCTACATGAATAAATTTACCGCTTTGTTCAGGTGAATTTAATACTACTTTTACAACATTTATATTTACTTGTTCAACACATGCAGCTGTTATTGTAAATGAAGCTGTTGTTACTGCTGTAAATGTTACTGTAGCGTTAGATGGACTGTTTAAAGTTTTACTAAAAGTAAAAGTTCCTGATCCTGTTAAAGTAGAACTTGTAGTTGTAACACCATTCCATAACACAGAAATAGTTATTCCTCCAGATGTAACATTATAATTAAAGTTAGCATCTCCAATTAAAGCCCCATAATTTATAACACTAACAATAGCGTTTGAAGCTCCTGTTGCTAATCCATTTCTTTGTAGTCTATAGCCACATTGAACAATTTCTGGTGGTAATGGAATTTTATTACAATTCATACCTAAAACATATTCGTCCATATATGGATCAAAACCACCTAATTTTTGTGTTTGAATAGACTCATAAAATTCATCTCTAAACCATGAACGCATTCCAAAAGATGAAATAACTTCTAATGAATCATTATTTTTTGAAGTACCTCTTAATTTTAAAACAGCACCTCTTTTCACATCAGTAAAAAACATGTCATAACCATGGGCAACAAAACTTTCTGGATTATAACTAATACCATATTCTTCAATACGAGCTATTTGCGTTCCTAATATTTCAGGAACTGAAGCAATAACACCGCCCCCAGTACTATCACTTATTAAATTTTTACTTGATAACACATAAGTAATTCTATCTTCTTGTAAAACTAATATATCTGTTTCTCTTGAATGCATTTTTTGTATTGGACCAAAAGAAGTTTCACAATCTTTAAAGTTTATTAATCCTAAATTAAATTCATTAAGATTATTTACACCACTATTACTACTAAAAACACCACTATATGTAATACCTTCAAATCTATCAGCCTCTTTAAAATCTTGATTAGAAACTGCTAAAGTTCTTTGACCTAACTGAAATGGTCTTCCTACTAATCTGTCTTTTATCTTAAAACTTTCTACACCATTACCAAAAGAAAAACAATCTCTAAAGTTTAAATTAACTATTGCATCTTGAACAGCTGTTTGATTTTGATCGTTTAAATCTGTGTTATTTCCAGATAAATGAAACCCATCTGGTTGTGAAACTTCAAAAGATTGAGACGAGTCATAATACAATTCTGCGTTTGCATCAGCAGGTTCTGTTTCAAACACACATAACGTGTTTGCTCTAAATACAGTTAACTCAAGCTCTATATCTGAAGTTCTATTACTTTGTCCTGGTCTATTACATCCTTTTACTCCAGAAGAAACTCCTAAATGTAATGGATCATTAACACCTTGAGCGGCATCTTGTATCCATTGAAAAGTTACTTCCCATGTTTGACAAGCTACATTATTTGCTACTCCAGGGGAAGGCCCTAAAAAAGGGTTAGGGTTAGTAACTGGACCTGGAACTGCTAAAGTTGTATTATTTATTATAGTTGTTTCATCAGAAACATTTCCTGGTTGCGCAAGAGATGGGTTTATATTATCTCCAACCCACCATCTTCTCATATCACTATAATCTCTACTTGCAACGTACTCTTGTTCCCATTGCCATTTTATTTCTTGACAACTGCCTCCGTTATAAGTATCATTACGAAACATTTCGGCTTTTATTCTTATTACAGATCCACCTGGAACTGTATAATTAGTTGTAATGTTAGTATCAGGATCTATTGTAAAACAAGGGTAACCTATTTTTCTTGAATTTGTACATCCTCTTGCTGAACTCCTTCTTCTAATGTTTCCAAATTCTATTAAAGAATCGTCAGGTATAACAATATCAAAATTTTGATTTTTTATCTGCATGTACAATCCTTTTAATTGTACTGAATTTTCACCTAATTCATTTGCATCATTTAAAAAGTCTGTAGGCTCTGCACTTATCTCTAAAATTTCGCAGGTTTCAACTCTACTTAAAGGTCCACTAACATCAGCTTTAACAACTAATAGGTCTCCTTTTCCTACTTTATTTGCATTATCTCCTTCAAGTCTAAAGAAAACCATATTATCACTTGGTCTAACGTAATAAAAGTTAGAAAATATAGTTTCATATCCTCCCTTACTGGGTTTAACTACAAACTTATATCGTTCTGCCCAATATGGCGCTCTGGATGATACAGCTACCTGTATACTGTTTGCTGTAACACTATTCCCAGGCTCTACATATACAGTATTGTATTGAGAAACCAAAACAGTAGATGATCTTCCATATTCATCACTATATACAATCCCTGTTTCAAAATCACGATCACTGTGTAAACTACCAGTATCTAAGTCTGTAGTAAAAGCACCTTGTACAGATATAAATCTAAAATATTCATATAAATTAGTTGTTATAAGTGCGGCAGGATCTGTATTATCTATAGCTTGAAATTGCATTGCAATAACTTGAATATCGCAAGTGTTTGATCCTGGAGCAAAATTTGAAAGTCTAAATCCTTGTTGAATAGTAGCGTCTGTAATACTACTATTAAATTTTGTAAAAGGGAAAGCACCAATAGCTGGAGAAACAAGCTCATTGTTAAAAAAATCAGTTAATGAGTTTCCTTGATCTGCTGTAGCTATAGGGTCAAAGTTTGTGTTAAGAATTGTTCCAATACGTTCTGCAAATAAAGGGCTGTTAAAAAAGTCATAAGGACTTGAGTAATCTTGATCCAATGTAATATTTATAGATATAGTAAACGGTTGATTTTTAAAATCTATATTAGCAGTTGCTTCATTAGAATCTGTTGGAGAAAAAACTCTTTTATCACTGTCAAGATTAAATGTAAGTCCTATTAAAGAATTAGTTTTTAATTTATCTGCAATTGAAGTAAAGTTTATTGTAACTTTCGAGTTAAGAATTGTTTCGCTTTGAGCTGGATTAATTGTATAGTTTATTCCAGCAGTTAAAACACCCAACGGAAGTTCAGAAAAACCTAAAAGAGTATTAACTAAGCTTGTGTTGTAGTCAATAGCAATTTGATTTCCATTTGCATCAGGCCTTGTAATGTTATAACCGTCTACGTAATTACCATACATTAAACGATTACCTTGTATTGTTTGAGCTTTTGCTAATCGTGGTACATTATCGTATTGTCTTAATAATTCATCATTACCTAAAACAGTATATATTTTATTATTAGTAAACGTAAAACTTTTTGTAGTATTATCAGCCCAACCAAAATCTTCTTTTTTAAATCTTTCAATTACATTTACCGTAGTTGAATTTGTGTCTTTAAATAATAAATCAATTTCTTTTACTCTTGAACTTCCTGTAGAAAACTCAACCTCAATACCATTATATAAATTTAACATTCCATCATTACAGTAATTTTTTGTGCTAAATTGAAAAGGTCTTGGAACAAAAGCTGGATTAGTAAACAAAGAAGTTGCGCTATACTGTCCATCTTGATATCTATATCTATAAGCAAAACATAAAAATCTATTTTCTATATAATTTTCATTTCCTGCAATATTTAAAAAAGACAATAAAGGTGCTGTTAATGGCTTATTACCTCCAACTACATTTTCAAATCCAGGTGGCTTTACAATTACCGAAATGTCTTCTTCTATAATTTGATCAAAACCCCCAATTGGTTCTGCATAACTTCTGGTTATATTTATTGATCGTGGAGGATTTAAATCATCTGTCCAAAAAAGCAAGTCTTCAATTAAATCAACTCCTGTAATTAAATATAAAGGATCAAAGTTTAAAAGCTCTGTAGTAACTACATGATAATTAACAATTTCAGTAGTTGTATTGTACGAAATAACTAAATCAAGTCCATTTTTTACAGTAAAATTTTTATCGTGAATAAACCAATATATATTTTCTCTTACTCCATCTTCATAAGCGCCTATACATACAGCTGTAGGACTTAAATTAGTTCCATCAAACTGGATGGTAGTTAATTGCTCATTTCCCTTAGAGTTTTCTACTGCCCCTATCTCTGTAGCTTCGGTAGAACCTAAACGGACATTTTGAGCATCAACATATTCACCTGGTGGAAGAAGTCTTTCATCCACAGATTTATTCATTCTACCTGCAATAAAATTTGTTGTAGTTATTGGCATATTATTTTATCCATTTATTCTGACCTCTTAAATTCATTAAAAGTCTGCCAGGGTGTATGTTACTTAATCTAATTTTTGCGTTTCTTAGTAAAGAAGCTTTATCTTTTCTGGCTCTATTTACTATATACTCTTGAACAGCTAAACGTCCATTTAAAATAGAATATCTAATATATGCATAAATGTATTGTTCAAACAATTTATTAACCTGAACATCTGAATCAACTCCATTTTCCATACCATCTGAAACATACTCTAAAACTACAGAAGCTGAATTTGATATGTTACTAAAATTAATCACTCCAGATTGTTTGTCAATTGCAAAAGTAGGATTAGAATTAGCAGTTTCAGTATTTAATCCAAATCTTGCCCCAACTGCATAATCAAAATACCAGTTACCATCATAACAGTAACCTTCAGATCCATTGTACGCACTGTGTTCATTTAAATATATACTTTTATTTCCACCTAATACTCTTCCTAAATCTAATTCAGAGTCTTGAGGTCTTAAAATATTACCATCTTGATCAAATAAAACATTAGAATTATTGTCTTGTAAATAAGCCGAAGACCAATTAGTTTGAATGTTTTCTGACAATGGATGTAAACATCCGTTTGTAAATTCAGAAATTCGAACCCAATTAACATAGTCTTGAGGTAAAACAAATCGCAACTGTTGAGTAACGTCTAATTGAAGGATTTTTATTTCCTTCATTGCGTCATAATTTAATTCTTGTATTCCTCTTTTTGCATGAAATAAAATTTGATATCTTTCAATATTATTTATTAACTCATGATTTCCTTGATACATTAACATAAAATTATTAACTATATCTGATAAAGAAACATATTGATATGAACCCCAATTTGTATCGTTAGGATTATTTCCTGAATTTGCGTAATATGCGTAATCGTTTATGTATGCCATCTATCCTTGTGTTTGTTGTTCTGCTACTAATTCTTGTGTGCCAAAATTATACACATCTGCTTCTCTTATTTCTATACCTACATACTGACATATTTTTGCTATTAATGAAGGCTCGTCAGATAGTGGTAATTCAAAATCTTGATAATCAGCCGCAGTAGGATCAAATAAAGGTTCTCCACCCAATAAAGAAGCATAAGTCCAGTTTGGCGTTAAAGGATATCTAACGTACTGAGAAGTAAATTGACCAATTTTATTAATTGTAATTGGAAAAGCTTCTGCAACTAATGCGTTTTGTGTGTAAGCTGGATAACCAATGTTTGGTTTTGTTAAAACAGAATTGTTCAGCATAGTAATTTTACTTTGTGCTACTCTTTCTGCTTCAACAATATCATTGACTGAATATATATTGTAAGTTTTTCCTACAGCATTCCAAACTGATGCACCTACTGTTGCAAAGACTAAAAGATTTGTTGCGCTAACTACTTGTGAAACTACTGTGTTATAAACCACCCCTCCTGTAATAGTTGAAACTATATCTCCAACAGCTACTCCTGCTGCAATAAAGTCCGCAGAAGTGTCGTTTACCGCTATAGAACCACCATTGGTCGAAGTTGTTACTCCTGACGCCAATTCTTTAGTAAACACCATCATCTTATTAATTAAATAATAGTCAGCTGGTAAAGTATATAAATTAGACTGTATGTTTCCTAATTGACTTGTAGCGGAATTCAATAAAGGTCCGTTAACATAAAAAGTGTCTATAACTTCTAATAATCCTTTTGTTATATCAGCATACCCTGTGCCTGATGCACGAGCATTTTCTTTCATTATTTGATTGTTGTACGCATAAAAATAATCTTCAAACATATCCATTTGAGACTGCGCACAATAAAGATTAAAATCTTGTGGAGATATGTAACCGTAATTATTTTTGTTTGCTATTGCTAATACAGTATTTCGTACTTCGTTTATTGGCATAATTAATTCTTTTTACAAAGATAGCAAAAAAAAAGAGGTCCTATTTTTTTTAGAACCTCTCTTTAATCGTTTAATTAATGCTGTTATACAGAAGCATTAACGATACTTGTCACAGCTTTTGGAAGACTTACCTCAAAATAAGGGTTCTGCCAAGATGTAGCTAATGCTACTTCCATATTGTCTAATATAGAGTTGTAAACATCATGAGCTACCTGAGCTGCTGTTGTTACTGTAGTAACAGTTCCATCAACATAAGAAATTGTAACTGTTACTGCTGTAGCTGTTGCTGTAGCAATAGCTTTGACTCCGTCAAGACTAATTAATTGACCAGTAATAGGAGCGTTCGTGATTTTAAGAAATTTTGCCATTTTATAAAAAGTTTTTAATGGGTTAATAAAGTACAAAGATAGCAAAAAAAAAGCCACCTTTTTAGGGTAGCTAATTTTCAGTTAGTTGATAGTTTTACTTTATTTTATTTTTTAAAAGTTTATAAACTTCTAAACCATCGTCACTTTGCATAAATGACGCAACTATAAAATTAACGTCTTCTCCAAATGGAATTGTAAGCATTTTCTTTTTATTGTTTGGAAGACTATAATAAACATCTTTACCACTATTTTTTAGGGATAATAAATTTGTGTTAAAAAATTGATAAACATCGTCCATTAATTCTAACATAGGATCATTAATAGTATCTAAAAAATCATCTGGATAATTTTTAGCATAAACTAATATATCTCTTTTAAGTTCAGCTGTTGTCATATTTTCTACAGCATTACCCATTAATACTCTACATATTTGTGTTAATTTAGAGACATCTTTAGTAATTTTTTTAGCTTCTATTTGAGCTTCTAATTCATATTCCACCCACTCTAATTCAGCTACAGCATCACGTTCTTTATTTATTTCTTCAAATACAAATCCATTACTTGGATGTAAATTTAAAAATTTTTGTAATACTTGATTTTCTTTGTTTACTGTCAACATACCGTCTTCAAAAACAATTGGTTCTAATATAGCGTTACCATCTTGTTCATTTTCAAAAGGTGACTTTTGATTACGTGCATAACGTAATGGTTCATTAACACCTGTTTCTTCATCAAAATGTAATAAAGGTGATCTTTGTGAATGTCGTGAAGCCAACATATAAGATAAAGGAGATTTGTCGCCTTTTAAGCGATAAGATTTTGCTTTGTACTCTTCTTTTTTTGTTTTCATTATAATATAATTTAATTTGATTTATAAAAAATAATTACCCTCGTCATTATAACGAGGGTAAATATTACTACTATTTACTATGCATCTTGGAATAAGAAGAAGTTGTTTGCACCTAAAGTACATACAGCTCTTTCACTCAAGAAGTTCACTTCCATTGCATCTAAGTCACTTGTTCTTGCACCACCAGCTGAACCAGTAATCCAAGACTTGTAACGTCTGTCTTCAGTTTCTGAAGCTCTGTAACGAAC
>Ga0208814_1000828_pt1 | contig 16409 bp, 6 predicted proteins | sample MalvirAntarct_55_FD_184253 | JGI IMG/M metagenome (GOLD analysis project Ga0208814, IMG submission 184253) | Marine viral communities from the Global Malaspina Expedition - Malaspina viral metaG Antarct_55 (SPAdes) (version 2) | ecosystem: Environmental > Aquatic > Marine > Oceanic | place: South...
CCGCAGAGTACTTTTTATAAGTTTCAATGCCAGATGAATCCTCAATCATATCATTTACGACAGTATCGAAAGTTGTTCTCTTACTAGCTTTTGCTAGTTGAACTTTAGACTTAACATCGATTTGACTTAATACATCTTTAACTGCTTTAACGTTTCCTGTATGATCGTCTGCGAAATAAAAGTCATTATAACCTTCAGCTGCTTTACCCATGATCCATCCAGCTTTAGCTTCTGGAGCACCATCACCTAAACCAGTTATATTAGCAAGTGGAATATCTAATCCCATACTGGCTAAAAATTCTTTAATTGGTCCAGCTGCATTCGCAGGTCTTGCCGTCAAAACAAATACATCTTTAGTTCCACGTTTGTCTGCTATGATTTTAGCTACATCTAATAATGGTCCTTTACTTCCTTGCATTACTTTACTGAACTCAGAGAAATCCCATTGAGCTCCTTCAGCTTCCATATTACCTGCTTCTTTAGCAAACGTGGCAGCGTCAATAGCTCCAGTAGTTCCATCAGGCATTGTGTATAATACGTTGCTTTTAGTTCTAGCCAATGTATCATCAAAATCAAATACTCTAATCTTCTTGACAGGTTGATCTAGTTTTCTAGCAAGCTCTAAAGACTTGTCAGTTTTTTCTAAAGCGTTAATAGCTGTTTGTACAGTTATAGGTCTGTCGTATTTTATAGCGTCAGGTATTAAATCGCTATCGCGTTTAGAAGCCATAACTTTACCTGGTAACAAGTTTTCTTGTTGTATTTTAAATTCTTGCTTAGCTTGTTTTTGAGTAATCTTACCTGTTAAAATATCATTTATAAGGTTATTAGCTATTGATTGAGTTTCAACTAAACCTACTTTTGAAATTTCAGCTTTACCTAAAAAATATTCTCCAACTGTAATTCCATTTTCTAAAAGCATTAAAGAAAAAGGATTAACATCATTTTCTATTGAGTATCTAATATACCACAATGCATCTTTTACGGAATCTAATTTACCTTCCTTGTATAGTTGAAGTACTGTTTTGTAAAACTCATTAGCTTGATCTTGCTTTAAAGCTGAAGACATGTTTTCATCTATGCTTCTCAATAGTCCTCCTTGAGCTGCTGAAGGTTCAATTACTTCTGTAAAAACCTGCTCTACATTTCCGTTTTTTGCCGCGTCCATTATCAACCTACCAATACCTACAACCGGGCTGGTATGTTCTTCAGTTACTTCTTCATTTGTTATTATTTTAAGAGAAACAGGATCTACTGTAGCGAACTTTAAAGGTATTAAATATCTTAAAGGATGGTTTTGGTCTCTTGACCCATCTTTAAAAAATTGATCGAAAACGTAACCTTTATTTTCATTACCTTTTATACTTAAAAAAGCTTCAATATCTAATGCTATATCTTTAAGCAAACCTATTCTAGCTTTATTGTCTGCTTTTAACGTGGGTATAGCGTTGTTTATTGTTTTTGCTGATTGAAATCTAGACTTAGAATACCCCAGTCTAGTTATAGGTTTTTTAACACCTTTAAAACCTGGCACATATTCATCAAAAATAGAAACCTCACCATAAGTGTGAGTTTGCTTCGTTCCAGTATAGCCTTGTCTAAGATAAGGACCGTGTTGTGGGTATTTAGATAAAAAATCATTAACAATAGATGTAAACTCTTGCATTTCTTTAGAGTCTAAGTCTGTTACTTTTATTTTAACTTCTTTTCCTCTTGAAGTTATTCTAGTAGATATCTTCTTAACAAGCTCAACGACGAATGGAGTAGAACTTATATCTTTAGCTTTAGCAAGGTCAAATCTCTTACTAGCCATTGACTTTGGCTTACTAACCGCTGCGGGTTTAGTTGACACAATAAACGTGTCGTTTTTAAAACCAGAGCTACCATTAAGCTTACCAGCTAATACTTGGCTTAGAGTTTTATATAATCTAATTCTACTAGGTTCTTTAGCTGTAAACACTACACCTTCTATGCTTGGATTAGCTTTTAAGTAATCTACAACACCGTTCATAGTAGTGGTGAACACTTCAAAAGCATTGCCTTTACCTGTTATACCTTTTCCAAGCTCAGTATCTCCGAACTCTAAATGGTAAAATTTCTCAGAGCTTTCAATTGGATCTCCTTCTGCGTCTTCAAGTATATCTAAGTCGTTAGCAATATCCTCTATGTCTTGGTAGGTTTGACCTTCATCAAACTCCATAAAAGCGGTTTCTTCTAAAGTTGTTTTATAAGTTATATCACCTATTTTAAACTCAGCCACTAAAGCTTCATCTGTTTGTTTCCAGTTCAGTTTCTGTGTTCGCTTACTAGCCATGGCCTTATTCTTACCAGCTGCAACGTCTTGCTTGGCTTCTAAGCTTAAATCTGTATCAGATCTTACAATTTCATTTGTAACTAACTTACCGTACAGACTAGCAATACCTTTCAAAGCTTGGGCTTGTGGCGATCTAGCGTCAAATCCTTCAGCTTTCTTACCTTCAACAATACCAAACACTTCTAAGAAATCAGCTTTACTAATTCCTTTGTTTAATTTAAACGGAGCAAGTCCAGCGCCTTTACCCAATCTAGCTTGTTTAGTATAAAAAGCATTAAGCAAACCTTTCGGCACGCCAGTAGATGTACCTAAGAGCTTCTCTGTTGCAGCTTCTACCACTGCTCCTTCTGGTAATATCTTTAATAATTTATCTGCGTTCTTATTGACAAATTGCTGAATAGCAGTTGCATCACCTTTTGATAGGTTAGCCGTTGGGCTGGTTAGTTTTTTAACTGGTATACCAATTTCAGCTGCAATAATTTCAGGAGCTAAGTCACCAAGTTTTTTAAACGTTAGATTTTTAGGATCGATGCCTTTAATCTTCTCTTGTACTTGCTCTTTAATTTTAGTCACTGCATCGTTTGAAATAAAAGAGCTTGGCTTTATTTTTCTAGTAACAGGTTTTTCAGCAACTTCAGTTTCAACCTCTTCTGCCATAACGCCTTTAGCTTCTGTAACGTCTTCAGTAAATGTTTCACCTAAAACTCTTTGAGAAGCTTCAATAGCTCTAGCTGGTAAAAACTTATTTATATAAGCGGCTAATGGCACACCTGATTCTGGCTTGTATTCTCTAATTAAATCGAATATCCCACGCTTACCTGTTTCTATTTCATCAGTTAGTAACTGACGATCAAAGTTTGGTGCGTCTCTTCTTTTTTCTACTATCCTATTTACTATGGGTTTGAATTGGTCTATAATATCAAAAGCTCCAGCTTCACCCTGTGCGTCATATATTTCTTGAACTTTAGTAGATGCTATAGCGCCTGTATCTTTTTTACTTTCTTTAGCTACTATGTTTTCAATCTCTGCAGTGTTATCAACCATTGCTTCGTTAAGAGCTTTAACAGCTTTACCTCCTTTTTTTCTACCGTCAATTTTTACATCTCCACTAACCAACTCGCCTTTAGCTCCTTCTTTAGCTATCCTAACTTGATCTTCAGTTAATTTACCACCTGACTGTATAGTGTCGTTAAAGTCTTTAATAAAATTAAAAGCATCTAAACCAGTGTCAAATGTTATACTTAGCTTCTGTTGGTTCGCTGGGTTTTTAAATAAGTTAGAGATTTTATTGCCTATCGACTTCCAAAAACTATCTTGTTGCTTGTTATATACAATGTCTCCATCAGTAAGAGATTCACTTAGTAAAGGAATAACTTCTTCCCACGTATTTTCTGCTGAATAATTTTCATCACTTAAGTATTCGTTGAACCTATTCATGAAAGTAAATCCACCTGTTACATCAGGGTTATTAACTATTTCATTAACCAGTGCTTGACCAAATTTAATTGCAGCGTCTGGATTTGTTTGGAACGTTTGAAGAAAGAAATGATGTAAAAGCTCGTGTTGATCCGTGGTATACTTAAAGTCTTCTGCCTGCGCTTGGTCGTTTATTAGTATTACTTTTTTACCATCTAAAACCAAAGCTTGACCGTAACCAGTAGACTCTAAAACGCTACCTCCTTGTTCTTTTATTTCTTTTACTCTTTCATCTATTTTAGCTTGGTCACTAAAAGTTTCTAGTGTACTTTCTATTTGATCAGATATATTTTTAGCACCCGCTCTTGACTTAGATTCTGCTATTTTAGTTTTATTAATTTCAACTATTTGCTCATCTACTTTTGCTATTTTTTCATTTATAGGTCCATGAAAAGATGAGTCTACATTTTCTTTTTCTTTTAACAACTCTGTTTTCTCCATCAACAAATCAACTTCCACTCCAGTAACATCACCTGGAGCTTTACTCATAGCTTTAGATACATTGAAAGCAAGTTGCTGAGCTTTTATTATTTGTTCTATTGTTTCAGGGTTGCTACTTGATTTTTTCATTGTATCAAGATACATCATAGTAGAATTTATGTTCTTATGTATCTGATTGTATATTAATGTTTTTTGATTATTGAATGTTTTAACTGCTCCAATAGATCCCATGCCTCCGCTAAGCATTAGCGTTCCTGCCACTAGCTCTATTTGTGAGTTTAAAAACTCTGAAGACTTAGGTAGTGCTAATCCAAAAGAAGCATCAGTAACTATATTCATAGCCGCGTTTATTTCTTCTTCACCAAGTTCTTTTAATATATTAACTGTAAACTCTTTTCCAGCTGCTTTAAAACCTTCTTTAGTTGCTATGTTTTTTAATTTACCTGAAAATATATCTTTTATTTTCTTACCTCCAACTCCTCTTAGAAACTGAGCATCTGGCATTATAGTCTGAACTAAACCTTCTGTTAAGGAAACAGCACTAGCGTATGCAAGACCACTCCCACCAAATAAACCTTTAGCTTCAGCTTCTTTAACGTTGTCCATTAAAGTTGCTCTAAAAGTGGCGTCCGCCATTAATATACTGTCTTTTAATTTACTAGAAACAGGAGACAACACTTTAGATTTAGACCCAAGTCCAGCAATTGTTTTACCTATTCCTTTTTGAAAAGATGTAACATTACCTTTCTTGACTTCGTTCATTAAGTGTAGAGTAAAAGGAAGCATTTGACCCATAAGTTTTAGGTAACTTCTAGCACCAGCATCTGTATTAAAACCACCTTCTTCAGTTGTAATTTTAAATTTTTCGTCTTCAGACTTAGGTACTAAACTATAGTCTGTGAAGTTATACACTGTATCTCTCCAAGCGTCATAAACCGAATAATCTTCTTCGTCTGTAAAAAAATCGTTAAAACCAGCCACTAAAGTGGCAGGAAAACCAATTTGCGCTTTTTTAGCTAAACCATATAGTCCACCAAAAATATCTCCACCTACAATGTCCATTGCGCCATTCCAAAAACCTTCTCCTGAAAAGCTTTCTCTGTAACGTTCAACCTCGTCAGATAATTTAAAATTGTTTCCCAAAGTTTCTCTAGAAAAGCTCATGTTTAAATTACCTTCTATACTACTTTTAGTCGCGGCTATATTAGACAACTCTTTCTTATAAAAACTAAGCTTTTCGTTTCTTATTTTAGAAGTTTCTGTGTAAGTTGAAACTAAGGAATTATAGTTTTGTACCTGCTCAGGAGTGTTTAATCCAGACTCTTTTAGAGCTGTCATTTTAGAATTTATAATGTCTAAATCAGAATCTAATTGAATAATATCCTCATCGTAATTTAGTTTAACGTTTTCAAATTGAGAACTTAAAAATTTAGACTTTCTTTTTATTACAGGAATTTTAAATTTATTTATTAGATCTTCTTTTTCTTGTAAATTAAAAGTTCCTTTAGCTAATTTTTGCAAAGTTCTTTTATCTAAAGAATTTACTATATTTAATTCTATTTCGTTGTTTAATTCTATGTTTTCTGGGTCTCTAAAGACACCCTCCATGTTTATTCCATAGATGTTTCTTTCAAAGTCAACTCCTGCAATTTTAGTTAATGAGTTGAAGTACTGTCCATACTGTTGAGGTATGCTAAAAGTACTAGCGTTGTTTCCAGTATCTTTTTTAATCTCAGCTAAAGCGCTAGCTTGCAAGTCCGTTAAACCATCTAATTCACCAAGCAGTTCTATTTCTTTAGCATTATTTTCATCAAAATTAGCTAGCTCTTTAGCTAAAAATTGATCTTTAGACGCTTGATCTTCAAAGTTGTTATTAGCAAATCTAATTGACTTAGATTCTAGGTCAACTCTTTGTTGCTTTATTTCTTTAAGTTTGTTTTTTTGAGCAGTGTAATACGTGAGCTCAGGGCTTTGCTCTATGTCTTCTTCTATAACGTCACCAACGTACTCTGACATGGGCGGAGCGTAGGTTTGAGTTTCCCACAAAGCACCTTCTTCTTGGTTTACACCTAAGTCTATAGGTTGGTTTCTAGCTTTTTCAAGCTCTTTCTTAGTTATGTCGTCTCTATGTCCTAGCTCAAGCTGCGCCGCTGCTAAGTTTATTTGAGCATCTTGAGATCCATTATTTTCACTTAGATCTAACCAATTGTCGGTTTCTTGCTTTTTAGTATAGTACTTTATTTTATTGTCGTCACTTACTTCCCATTTATAATCGTCACTGTCAGCGGAATAGGTTTCATTTTCCTTAACTACACTGTTCAATTTAGCTGTTTGTTCTTTGTATTGTTTTTGTGATTTTCTAGCTTGATCCATTTCTTCATCAGTCATACCAGGACCAAAGAATTTAGGCTCTTGAGATACTAATTTTCCACTTCCAGAACCTGAACTCTCGGACGCGTTTGGGGTCGATGTCACAGTTGCATCCGGTTGGTCCGCAACATCGTTTACCTTTACTTCTTCAACTGGTGTTTCAGCAACCTCTACCTCAGCGGGTTTTGTTCTACCTTTAAACTCTTGAGCTTTAGCAAATATCTCTTCTTGAGATAACCCAGTGTCTTGTAAAGAAGTTATGTATTCTAGTAATGTCATTTAATTAAATTTATAGGTTATTATCGTCAATAAACTTCTGAGCTTTAGCTTTCTTAGCTTCAGCTAAATCAAACACCGCAGCGTCTGCCTGAACCGTAGGAAATTGGTTCGTAGTAAATTGTTTCAGATAATTATTCATAAAGTATTCTTTATATTTCTTTTCAAATAAAACTTTTTTATCTTGCATAAGTGGCAAGTCTTCTGTGTAGCTCCAAGAGCTGTCACCAGCGTTAGCGTTCTGAGCCATCTGATCGTCCTCTTCGACACTTGTACCTTTAGATATATAAACGTTCCAAGCTGCAACTGCGTCTTGCTCAGAGCTCATTAAACCAGCAACCTCGGCGTTTACAAAAGGACTTACTTTCTTTTCAATTTTATCTAAATCGTATTTAAGTGTATTTCTACCTTTTCCATTTCCGATTTCTATGATCTCGTAATCAGGAGTTCCATCAGGATTTATAATCACATACTCTTGAGTTATTTTAGCTCCAGCTGTTAGCTCTCCATTTTCACCAACCATATCAGGTGAGAATATACCAACCTCGGTTAGCAGCTTTAACATCTCTTTATTGATGTCTGGCGTAGGCGCTACAAGCGAAGTGTTTGATTCAACTAAAGAATTTAAAGCGGTGTTGTTTATAACCAGCGGCTCTTCAAACGCGGGTCCTATAAAGACAATCTGTTGAGCTCCATTTGGTAGTAGATCTAAATAAACGTTATAACCGTCAGACTTAGAAAAGCCTGGCTTAGCTGTCATGACGCTGTTTGCAGCTGTGTACTTAAAATTGTTATTAGGATCAAAATTTGGATCATCTGTAATGCTTAGCTCCGCTAAAAGTGAGGATAAGAAGTCTAAAGATAGTTGTGGCGCTTCCTGTAGGTGCTTGATCTCAGCTAATTCAAGGGCGCAAGTTTCCTCTTGACATCTATTAGAGTCTATAGCTAGCTTTAGTTTTGCGTAGATTCTACCAGTGTTTCTATAAGCGTTGTCTAACAATCTAAAATTGTAGTCGCTGGTGCTTGATGTAAAACCTTGATTATAAGCTATAGCGTCACTCTGGTTGAATTGCTGTAAAAAAAGGTTTTTATTTAAGTTATTTTCCATTTTGTTTTTTTAATTATCCTAACATTCCTCCACCAATTGAAGCCATAGATCCAAACATGCCAGTTATAGCACCTGTTTGATCCGCTTTCGCTTGTGCTCTGTCTTGTTCAGCACCCATCATTTCTGAATAAGTTCTATCTATAGCACCTTGCTCTCTAGTTTCTTTAGCCCCAAACTGAAACTGTTTTCCAGCAGCTTGCGCTGATTGCTCTCTAGCGCCTTCAGACATCATAACACCTTGCATTCTTCTTCCTTCTGCTAGCTTCTGTTGCTCTAATTGCATTTGACCTTGTGCTCTTTTGTCTTCGTTAGATTTTTCTTGCTGCTCTATATTAGCTGCAACACCTTTTTTACTTCTTAACGCTGCGTTAGCTAAAGCAGTTGCACCGCCAGCGCCAGCTCCAGTCGCTCTCATAGTGTCTAATGTAGCTGCTAAAGCTAAGTCGCTTTCTTCCATTTGCATTTCAGCTGCTTGAGTAGCAACGCCTAAATTAGCGAATGGATTTGACATCGTGCTAGATAAGTCTTCAGCAAAACCCGCTAAACTCTTAACGCCTTCATAAGGGTTTATAACTTCTTGTCTATGATTTTCTAGATGACTTAGTTTTTTTTGTAAACGTAACTTATTGGCTGCCGCCGCCGCCGCGGCTCTTTTAGCTGAACTAGCCCCAATTAATCCACCTATTAAGGAGGATCCCATTCCTATTATTGCTCCTGCTCCTATTGGCATATCTTTATATTTTTATATTTATTTTTCATTTTAATACCCGTTTGAAAAAGTGTAGTTAGAAGATACCGCAAAGATCTCTTTGTAACCACCTGGGTTTGTTACGTTGTCTGTTGAAATAGTTACGTTAGTATAGAAACCTTTTAAACCAGACATCTTATCGCCAAAAATAACTTCACCTTCAAAAGCTTGAGATGAGTTAACTATATTGGCTACGTATTTGTTTTCTTTTCTGTCAAACCCCGCTCTATTTATAGGAGGAGTTAAAGCTGCTGGGTACTCATTACCAAAATTGTCGTAAGCTCCTTGAACGTAGCTATATATTAAATTAGACGTGTCAAAAGCAAAACCAGGTTCACCCGGAAAAGGTCCAGTATAACCAGGTATAAAACCAGTGGCATCTGAAACTATAGAATTAACTTCCCAACCGCTAGTACCTTCATAGCTTATAGTACTAAAAACTTTTTCATTACTAACCTGAGGGTTAAACACAAAAGATATAGAAGAATTATAAGCAACTCCGTAAAACAAGTTGTAATCAACACTTTGCTCGTGCTGCTTGTAAAGCTTACTATCTTTAGCTGTGTAGTAATTATTAGCTACGCTAAATACTTGACTTGGCTCGTAAGTATAGAAACTAACCCACCCTTTAACCTTTTCGTCAAATGTCAGTGTTTTGTATGTAATATTTGGATCTGAAGGTTGCAGTGATAAAACATACTCTTTTGAGTATATATCCCATCCACCAATCATTTTTCCTTTTCCAAAAACAGGTGAATCTACAGAAGATATAGTATCTCTAAAAAACGCCTTCATTCCAGCGTCTGATATTTGAATTAAACTTCCGTTACCTCCTAAGCGCATTACAACATTGTGTATTGGATCTACAAAGTATTTATGAAAACCATATATAGCAAAACTTTCAGGGTGAGTACCTATTCCGTGCTCGCCTCCGTAAGGTTGTATAGTTCCAATAACTAAATTTGAATTAGTTACAGCACCACCACCTTCAGCAGAGTATATAGCGTCTTTATCTATCAATGCTCTTGATACTTTTCCTTCTTGAAAAACAACAAGATTAGTGTCTTCAGCGTAAAGTAATTGTATTGATCCATTAGCCGGATCAACGCTTTTAGTTATTTCATCAGCAACACTAAACACGTTAGTTTGGTTTGTAGCTGTTCTAGAATTAAATATACCAGAGTATATTAATCCATTAAATTTTATAGAAGATCTAGGTTCATCTTCAACTATGTAAGCTCTAGCGCCGTAATCTGTCGATGTATTATTATATCCTGCTCTTATTCTACTTTCTTCTATATACCAGGTTTTATCATCTTCCGTTATTTGTTGTTTGTAACCTCCAATAGCTTGAGGTATTCCAAAAGAGCCATTCCAAAGCCTTCCTCCTAGGAATCCTGTTACGGTACTTCTTTCTTGGTTTTTAAGCAAGAAGCTATTAAAATATTTAACCTCTATTGTTGCTGCCATTTATTTATATTATCACTTAATTTGTTTTTTAATTACAATTAATTAGTAGGGTTGTACTATAGTAGCAACGGCTGTTGTTGGTACTGGAGTTAACGGGAAATCTGGAGAAGCTACTGTTAAAACGAAGGTGTAATCGCCATTACCTAAAGGGGTTGCTGATGATATGTTCGTTTGGTCGGGTACGCCCTGCGTAGTTGTTGATAGATTATAAGCAGTAGTGCTTGGAGAAGGGCCAATAATAGCTAAAGTATAAGTTGCAAGAAATGAAGCCGCACCTGATCCTGTTGTATTTCCTCTAACTTGAAATGGAACATTACCTACAGGTGCATTAGCAACTGTAAAACTGCCACTATAAGTGACACTTCTTTGACCACCACCACCTGGAGAATTAGTTAAAACTAAAGTGTTTTTGTTACTTTCAAAAGTAACTGATGGCGTGTAAACATATGTAACGTTAAAGCTACAAGTAGCTTGTAAGCCGCCTCCATCGGTTAATATAACTTCTATAGGGTAAGTGCTTTCGGGAGTTCCACCTGGTCCCGATGTAGCTTTTAAGACTCCAAAGTCTTGAAGTATTCCACCACTGTTATTGTTGCCTATGCTAAATAATTGCGTGTTTGTTCCAGATCCTAAACTCCACGTGAGATCTCTTTGATTTAATGAATCAGTAAAACTTCCATTATTTCCAGTGAAACTGAATATAGCAGGTAGTTTGTTAGTTATAGTTATATCTCCAGGACATGTTGCTATAGCAGGCACTACATTAATGAGATTTACGTCTAGTAGTTCAGTAAAAGAAGACACAGCATTTATGTGAGTAAACTCTATTTGAAAAGTAAGGTCGTTATTACCAGTGTCAACCACTAACTCACTGTCGTCTATAACTACTAGATCAAAACTTCCATTTCCGTTAGAAGGAGCAGCGAATCTTGACTTGTATGGGTTTCCTGCGCGGTTAGTTGTATTTGCTGGATTACCTTGTTCGTAAACGCTTAATATAGTAGCTGTTGTTAAAGCAGGCGGGGTAATCGAAGTTCCGTTGCGTAAAACAGGTTCAAAGCTATTAACTACAACGGGCGGTTGTCCTGCATTAGTAGCTTCTGTTAGTAAAGGATCCCAACCATCTATACGGTCATATATTAAAGCTGCAGGATCTGCAGCTATAGCTGTATTCAACTCGCTAATAAGACCGTTAGTTGAAGTTTCCCAAAATATATCTAATAAAGATTCTTGAGCTTCTACCTCGTATATATTTAAAGCACCTCCTTGATTTGGATAGTTTTCAGGAATTAAAACACCTGCTTGCTTTGAAGTACTTATCTTCGCTATAAGTGGATCTGATTGTTGATTGTAGAAATATACTCTTCCACCAAATCTATGTACGTTAATACTGTTACCAGCAATCCCACTACCAGTTTCCTGAGGAGCGTTTGATAAAGTAATTGAAACAATTGCGGTGGGCGATAGCGGCGTAGTAAACGGCACTATACTAGTAATGTTAGTATCTTTTGTTCCGTAGTTTATACCTCTTATTTCATCACCGACTTTTAAACCTTGTATTAGGCCTGTTATAGCAGCTTGCTCTCCTGCTGGATACGTGCTTACTTCTCGTAACCTTATCGTATTAGTTGTGGTAGCTGCAACATCCGCAATATTTAACGTTCCAAGATAAGACCCAGGGTCTGGTGGTAAATCAAAAAGATCATCTACCGTTCCAATGGCAGATGCTATATCTCCTATTCTTTCTGGAAAAAACTGAAGGTTACCAAAGAAAGAGCCAGCGCCACTTGTACCGCATGTCACCCTAGGCCAAAGCTTCACGCTACTTCTAAATTGCTTTTGAGTAGGGCCAAGCTCGTTTAAGTCTCTAGGTATTTTATTTATATTGTCACCAAATAAAGATATGTGTGATGTTTCAAACACTTCTTTTTCAGCGTCATCAGGATATGCTTTCATTATTGGAGCAACATAAGCGTTGTAATAATCCTGTTCTTGTTGCTTAACTACTATCTTGAATGAATGCCAACCTAGAGGATTGTAACTAGGGGAGGTTTGATCTCCGTTATAAAGACCTGGACTACCTAAATAATTAGATGGTATTAAGTTGTTAAAGGTTACTTTTAAAGAATCACCATCAAAACTATCTGGATTATTAAGTTGTTCTGAAGCATCTCTAAACTCACTATATATTGTAGATGATAAGTAAGACGGTAAGTTATTGAATTCAGACTCAGATAATATAACTGTTGATTGTCTTCCGAATCTATCAGCTAGTACAACTCCTACGTCATAGTTTCTATTTTGCTTTAAATTAGCGTTTGGAAATTCTATCTTACTAGTACCTAAATTAGCTATACTTGTTCCAAAGCTGAATTTTTCAGTAGCAGCAATATTATAGTCTAGAAAGTTAGGTGGAGTATGCTTGTCTTGATAGTTAGCATAAACAACTCTATTGCTTATTATTTCCTGAGATTGAGCTCTCACTGGCACCTTGTCGTATACTCTAGTGTTTTCGCTTTCTGGTAAAGTCTTATAAGGAGACTTAGATCCATATTCGTATTGAAAATAAATATCATTACCTGAAAAATTACCTTCAACAGGTATAGAATCTACAACTTTTATTGCTATTGCGTTAGATTCTTTGTAAAGTATATCTATTTCTTTAATCTTAAGACTACTTTGAATTGTGCCTTGTGTATAAGGAAGTGGAATATTTAGGTTTATTTGGTTTACTTTATTTTCCATAAAAGCAACCTCTGTACTTTGGTAAGCTTTCTTTTCATCACTTATTTCTACATCAGTAGCTGATAAGCTGAAAGGTGTTAAAAAATAACCATCTTGCTTTGGTATAAAACAAGGCTGTGTGAAAGGAGCTATTAAAGAATACTCTCCATCGTCGAATAAAAACCTGTAAGAAAATCTTACAAACTTATCTTCTAAGTAGTCAATGTTAGCCGTTTCTGCAAAATTAGAATCATAGTATGGATTTGGTATAGCTAAAAGTACTTGATCTCCATTTATAACTCCAGAAGCAACATCTGTTGTAATTTTTATGGGGCCAGGCGCCGTAGGGCTTGTATCTTTATCTAAAATAGTTACCTTAGCTCCAGTATCTACAAAGTTTCCAGACGCAGACACTCTTGTATATACATTAAAACCTATAGCGTTAGAAGCATTTCCAACAACGCTCACATACCCTTTATAGTCAGTTAAAGAAAACACAGTAGCAGACCCAGGGACAGCAGGAACCGTGCCTCCACCTGTTGGTGGTAGGTATTCTGATATAGCATCTCTCATTGATGTTTCAGGAGAGGAAAAAATAAGAGCTTGTGATATAGCGACAGTTACACTTTGACTTAACGTTACGGTTAAATTGGGATCATCTATACCTATAATAAAAGTATTATAAGGAACTCCATCTCCACCGCTTATTAAAACATCTCCGATGGTTAAATCAGGATTTAAATTGGCACAAACTAATGTCGTTGAATTAGTTGAAGCCGCGGCAGCTGTAGTGCTTAAAACTTGTGCGCCAGTTACTTGACTACCTTGATACAATTCTATTGTTTGATAAGGGTAATATTTAGCAACTGATATTTGATCTTCAGTTGTATAATATCCTGTTTGATAATTTATATTTACTTTTCTAGGTTGGTTTCTATTGTCTGTAAAAAATAATAAATCTTCAAGAAGACTTGCTACTACAGGGCTTAATGTTGTAAAGTTTAACCAATTACCCTCTACTATTATTTTAGCGCTCGTAGTGGCTTCGTTAACGTTCCATGATACAATAGCACTATAGCTAAGCTCTTCATAATCTGAACCTATATTATTAGCTAAAAAAGCAAAAACAGTGTTAGAAAATTCATCATCAAATACACCTACAATTTGAAGACCAGTTCGACCTGTGATAGTGTTAAAGTCTATAACTTCTAAATTACCTCTAACAGTTTGAGCCGTACCAACGTCTTCACCGTCTGAATTATTTACGGTTATGTTGACCCCATTTCTATACTCTCCGTTAGGTATTAATCTATTGTCGAGATCTTTATTCATCTTCGACTTTAAGAAACTATTCTTTACTTTAGCCATTTAATTTTAGTGTTTAATCCATTTAGACTTACCTCTCATTACTTGAGTTATCTCATCAGTTTTAATGTTTGATAATCTTATCTTAGCATTTCTTAATTTAGCAGATCTTTCTTTCTTAAGCCTTTGAACTACATACTCTGGTTGATTAGCTCGTGTAGAAATAATAGCATGCAATATGTGTGCATATAAAGCTTCTTCTGCCATTTTAGGTATTCTAGTATCTGAATCATACGCTAAGCCATCAGATATGTATTCTAATACAATTAAGCGATCTACTAAGTGGCTAGAAAAAGACATTTTACCTTCTCTTTCGTTTAAATTAAAGTAGCCGTTAATATTAGCTAATTGAGGTTCTAGTCCATATAATCTTCCAAAATCTCTAAATCCAATAAATTCACCGTTTTGATTAAAGTTAAAAGAAAATTCATTTATACCACCTAAACCAGAGTCATCAATTAAAAAATCTCTAGCATCACCAGTGTGCCATCTTTCTTGAGTTATCGATGTACCTTCAATATCTGATCCGAAGTTGTCTTGTGTTGGAACTCCTTTTTCGTCTTGTATTTGTGTGTAGTAAGGACTTATTGTAAGGTTGTTTGTAGGGTAGATAATATGCTTAACACCTAGTTGATCGATCCAAGAAGCTCTAACATAATTAACGTAATCCTGAGGTAGTGCTAATGTTAAGCTAATAGGTATTGTTAGTTCAGCTGACTTAATACTTTTTAAGGTGTCATAGCTAAACTCTTGTAAACCTCTTTTAGCAAAAAATAATATATCTGATTTTTTAGCTTTTCCAATCAATTTGCCTTCACCCACATAACCAACCATAAAGTTTTCTATAGCATCGTGTAAAGTGATGTAAGAGTAGCCTCCGTAATTATCTTCAACTGTTTGTCCATAGGCTTTTTCAGCTTCCGTGCTTCCATAAAGTCCACCATCTAATTTTTTTAATTGAACAACTATATATAGACCAGTCGCTGGAGCTACAGGAAACGTGATAGAGTTATCTACAACTGTAAAAGTTGTTATATACTCAGAGTATGAACCAGGTAGACCAGTAGAACTTGTGTATAACTTAAAGTTATTTAAAGCGTAATTAATATTATTAGGATCAAAACTTCCTAAAACCAAGTCTGTGTCAAATGTAGTTTTAAAAGCTAGTGTAGCATTATCACCTCTAAAGCCTTGAGCACCTTGATAATATTGTTGATTTGTTTCAGTTATTAAACTCATTTATTAGCTTTTTTCGTTAATTTCCATTTGTTGAGCTTCTTGAGAAGCTGCTTGAATTATTGTTGGATCGTTTATTACTATTCCAAAATACTTTAATATATCTAGTATTAATAAAGTTTGCTCTGACCCATCTAATTGAAAATCCGTAGATGAGTTTGGATCATAAACATATTGACCTAATCCACCAACAGTAAAACCCCAACTTGGAGGCGTTGGTGTTACTAGTGCGTTAACTGTTATAGTGTTAGGAGTTGGAGTTACTTTAAGTAACAAATTACCCGCTGTGTTTGTAGTGAAGAATAGAGGGTTTTTATTATCTGGAGCTGTAAGTTTTGATCTTGATATTTTACTAAAATCTGATTTACTAACTAGCTGCGTTATAGAAGCTAAACTAGGGTTTACGCTAGTATAATTTGATATAACTTCACCTATTTTATACAATGAAATCACTTGTCCAAGGAACGGAGTTTGTGCAAATCCATCCGTAACAGCGTTATACGTAAAGGGTACTTCCTCTTCAAAAGGATATAGTTTATATGATATATCTTTAAACATATCAAAAAACTCAGTGCCATTTTGAGAGTTTGTTTGGTTTTTTCTAAATTGTTGATTACCATCTGGAAAGTAAGATTCAAATATTTGAAACTGAACTTGCTCTGCAATACTGTTGAACTCAGCAGGGGTTACATAACCTCTTTGCTCTTTATTTAATATGAACAAGACTGTTTTATATACTGTATTTACACTTACCGCCATTTTTTATTTTTTATTATAATATATTGGAGACCACTTGCGCAGTCTCCGTTATATTAGTATTACTTGTTTTTATAGTTTTTTATCTATAGACTTATAGATTTCTACACCTTCGTCAGTTTTTA
>Ga0208814_1000829_pt1 | contig 16405 bp, 25 predicted proteins | sample MalvirAntarct_55_FD_184253 | JGI IMG/M metagenome (GOLD analysis project Ga0208814, IMG submission 184253) | Marine viral communities from the Global Malaspina Expedition - Malaspina viral metaG Antarct_55 (SPAdes) (version 2) | ecosystem: Environmental > Aquatic > Marine > Oceanic | place...
CAAGTACGGCCTGCTTCTGCTCCTGTCAACCGTTCACAGTACGCGGCAATGTTCCCCTACGACACCGCCAGTGAAGTGATTCGTTCTCAGGAAGGCATCGCCTCATTAATGACATGAACGAAATCAAGATAAAGCTAACAGGGGATGACGCTCTGTTGCTTTTAGAAAGGTTGGGCCAGATAGAAGAAGACTTAGCCGTATGCGTCGATTTTATCTTAGACCTTAAAGAAAAAGATCAAAGAAGCCATTCTCGGAAATCCTCTCCTAAAACAGTTTGAGCAAGATTGATCTTACCGCGTAACGCTTCTAAGATTTTCTCATCGATTGTGTCCGGGCTTACCAAATCAATATACGTTACAGACTTCTCCTGACCTATGCGATGGGCACGGTCTTCTGACTGCAACCGGGACTCCAAGTCGTAGCTGTTGTTGTAATAGATCACGGTGTTAGCGGCGGTAAGTGTTATTCCGTAGCCTCCTGTCTTGGGGTGACCGACAAAAAACCGTAACGGAGACGCCGTATCTTGGAACTTAACGACAATATCTTGACGGTCGTCCTGCTCTGTCTTCCCGTGATAAGCCGCTACGCTGTCTGCCCCATACTCCTCCGCTAACGCCTCACAGATCGCTTCGATATCATGCGTGTAAGTAGCCCAGATCAAGGCTTTTCCAGAGATTTCCGCAATGCATTCCATCATCTGAGGTAGTCGATTGTTCTTTAATGGTTGGATAGAAGCATCGTCTGGCTTGATAAAACCACAGGTAATCTGCTGTAAACGCATTAGCTGCGTCAAAATACTGGCGGTAGTTGCCATTTCTCCGTTATCTAAATAGACCAAGGCAAGCTCTTTCATCTGCACATAAGCGGTCTTTTGCTCCGGGGTCAACGGCACGTTGCGGCGGGTGTATATCTTGTCCGGCAGATCAAGGCAGTCTTCTTTGAGTATCCGACAGGTAAACTTTTCTAGCTTCTCGCCCAGTTCATCTAAGCGACGATAGCCCATCAAGTGGGGGTAGTGACCGCCACCGGGTCGTGACCGTCTTTGGACCACGGCGTACCTAGCTTGGAACGCAAAGAAATTATCAAACCCCAAGGCCCTGTTGGCTAGGAAATCGCATTGGCTAAACAAGTCCATAGGACTCTTCGTTATAGGGCTTCCGGTTAGTACACGCCGGTACTTGGCGGCACGACCACATTTTACTATGGCCTTAGTGCGGGCACTCTTCCTGTTTTTTATAGTAGTAGACTCATCCACAACCATCATGTTGTTTGGGTTAATCTCTAAGAAACGTAGCGCGGTGCTTTGACCTTTCTGTGTGGATAAGGCTTCCACATTCATAACCAAGAAGTTCAACGTTTTCTTCTCGCGGTTCTCGGGAAGAGCAATATCGGCTATCTCTTTCTTAAACTTCTCCGTCCAGTTCGGTTGCCATCTAACAACTTTACGTTCTATACGATCCGGTAAATGACGCGGTATCTCCTGCTGTATCCAGTTATCGTAGACACCTTTGGGTGCGATAATCAGGACGGTATCTATGTCCCCTCTCTCGTACAGCGCACCGATACTATCTATAGCAACCTTGGATTTACCGGTACCCATTTCCATAGCCAAGAAATAAAAAGCCTCTTGCCATGAATCTTCCCATGCGGTCTGTTGATGTTTGTATGGTTCAGTTTTGAATGTATACATATTTTAACCCTCTTGACATAAAGGATTATATGGGAGAAGATGAGGGTGTCAAGGGTAAAACCACCCTTTAACAACGAACGAGGAAATAATATGAGTGATTTGTTAGACGAAATGGAAGCGGACCGAGAGGCTGCTTCACAACTTGATAATGTTACCACGGGAGGACTCAAACAAGTAACTTCTTTAGCCCAAGACATTTCTCTTTGGGAAAATAAAGTAACTGACTTGGACGAGAAGCTGAAAGCCGCCAAGGCTAAGTTAATGCAGCTTACCGATTACGATCTCCCCGATATTATGCATGAGATTGGCCTGACTAATTTTACGTTGGCCGATGGTTCTAAATTAGAAATTAAAGCTACCTATGGCGCACGTATTCCGGTGGAACACCGAGAGGCGGCTTTTGCGTGGTTAAAACAAAAAGGGTACGACGATATCATTAAGAACATGGTATCCGTTCCTTTTGGTCGTGGAGAAGATTCCTCGGCTACTGAGTTTATGGAGTTAGCACAAAAGAGCGGCTATCTGCCTGACCAGAAGAAAGAAGTGCATCCGCAGACATTAAAGGCGTTTGTAAAAGAACAGCTAGAGAAAGGCACACCGGTACCTATGGACCTTTTTGGAGTTTTTACAGGACATCGAGCAACAATTAAGAGGGGATCGAAATGAGTGATAAAAAAGAAGTAGCAGAAAAGAAGGCAACTGAACTAGCTAACGTCAGCATTTTTGAGGATGACGCTGGTGAAGGCATTGTAATGGGCAGAGAGGATGTACAGCTTCCCCGTCTCAAAGTTATGCAAGCAAACAAACTAACTGCTGGGCGTAAAAGTATGCCCGAGATAGAGGTTGGAGACTTTTTTAACGACGCTACCTTGGAGTTTTTTAGTGGATCGGAAGGTATGCGTGTCATTCCTTGCGTCTATCAGCGTCGGTATTTGCGGTGGGGTTCTCAGCGAAGTAATTTACCACCGGTTGACGAGTTTTTACCAGAAGGCCCTCTACCAAAGACGGTAAGAGATAAAAGTAACTTTGATATCATTACGCATGAGCTAGACGGTTCCAAATGCACAAACGGTGATTACTTGGAGGAAACGCACAATCATTACGTGATAATTCTTCTGCCGAATGGCTTGACGCAAATGGCGTGTCACAGTATGAAAAGAACCGGGTTAAAGCCTTCTAGGGTTTGGAATTCAATGGTTGGCAGTCGCGTAGCGGAAGGCAAGAATGGGGCTTTTACCCCTGCAAGATATAGCCACGTTTACAAGCTAGACACGTTTGAAAGGGAAAAAGAGGGTCAAATTTGGTCACAAGTGAACGTAACCCTAGACTCCTCTTTAATCGAAGATAATAGAGTTGATCTTTACCAACTAGCAAAAACCTTTGCCGCTGCCATTTTATCTGGTGAAGTGACGGTTAAGCATGATGGCGAGGAAGTACCGGAAGTAACGGAAATCAACGAAGGCGAGATACCGTTCTAAATTATGGAAGATTCAAAGGTTTTCTCAGAAATCTTTGATGGTTTAAAAGTTGCATACGGTACATATCGCGTTAAGCGAACAGCGCAGAGTGGCAAGAATGTAGGCCAAGCTGCTGTCGTCAAAGCACCCCGTACTCCCGCTTTGTGGGAAGGGCATCTCTCTGGAAAGGGGGATGCTCTGGGGATTATCCCGATTAACGAGGATAATTCCTGTGTGTGGGGTTGCATTGACATCGACACGTATCCTTTAGACCACAAAGAGCTGGTTACAAAAATAAGAAAAGCCAAGCTCCCGCTTGTCGTTTGTCGCAGTAAAAGCGGTGGTGCCCATTGCTTCCTGTTTACAACTGAGTGGATTACGGCTCAACTTATGCAAGAGACGCTTCAGCATATTGCAGCTTCTCTGGGCTACGGTGGATGTGAGATTTTTCCCAAGCAGGTGCGTTTATTTCTAGAACGTGGTGACGTTGGGAACTTTCTTAATATGCCTTACTTTGATGCTGAAGACGGTTTACGTTACGGCATTAAGGATGATGGGCAGTCTGCTACGCTCCACGAATTCTTTGAGATGCACAAGAAGTACGCGCAAACCCCCGAGCAAGTGGGTGGGATTACCGTAGAAGAAGATTCGACCATCCCTGTCAAAGACGGGCCACCGTGCTTACAAATCTTGGCACGGGAAAAGATATCCGAAGGTGGACGCAATAACGGTCTATTCAACCTTGGGGTATACCTGCGAAAAGCTTACCCAGATTCATGGGAAAGCGAATTCTTAAAGTACAACTCTCAATACCTTGACCCGCCTCTTGGGCTGGATGAGGTCAATGTCGTGGCTAGGCAGCTCCTCAAGAAAGATTACACGTATATGTGTAAGGACACGCCTATCTGCAACCATTGCAACGCAGAGCTGTGTAAGACCCGTAAGTACGGAATAGATGCCGCTATCTCCGGAGTGGTCATAGCTAATCTTAGGAAGTACAACAGTACGCCACCTGTCTGGTTCGTAGACGTCGGCTCACGGCCCTTGGAACTAGAGACAGAAGCTCTAATGAACCAAACGGTCTTTCAACGTTCCTGTGTGGAGCAACTAGATTTCATGCCTCGGTCTGTTAAGAAGGATTTGTGGGAGACGAGGATCAATCAGTTGCTACAGGAGATGGGAGAGCATGACGGTTCTATTGTAGAGGTTTCCCAAGATGCCAGTATAGAAGGACAGTTCTACGACTTTCTGGAAGAGTTCTGTACATCTATGCAGCAGGCTCAAGCTCGGGAAGAACTTCTGTTACGGCGTCCTTGGACAGAAGAAGAAGAGCAGAAGACCTACTTTCGGCTTAAAGACTTTGAAGCTTTCCTCAAGAAGAATAGATTCTTTGAGTACAAGTCTCACCGTATAGCGCAGCGTTTGCGAGATATAAACGGGGATGCTACCTCTTTGAAGATTAAAGGAAAGGCGATCAGGGTCTGGTGTATTCCAGCTTTTGATGGAACCACTGTTGCGGTCAACGTGCCGGACATGGGTCAGGAAGAGGAAGCGCCTTTCTAATGTTTAGACTATTTGGCCCACCGGGAACAGGCAAGACAACGACATTGTTGAACATGGTTGATGGGGCACTCAGTGAGGGTGTTCCACCTAGCCGTATTGCTTTTCTTGCCTTTACTCGCAAGGCCGCAACAGAGGCTAAGGAGCGGGCGGCGGTACGCTTTAAGCTTGATCCAAAGCAAGACCTTCCCTTCTTTAGGACTTTGCACAGCTTTGCCTACAGAAGCTTGGCGGTACAGAAGCAAGACCTGATGCAAAGGGAACACTTTGATGATCTGTCTAAGAAGATTGGTGTAGCTCTAAATGTTACCAACAGCTTTAACCCAGAGGATGGGCCAGCACTAACTCATGAACACCCTGTACTGGGATTGATAAATCTTTCCCGGCTGAAGAAAACTGCTTTGCAAGAAGAGTACAACGGCAGCGACATAGAAATGCCTTGGGTAGAGGTGGATTACATTGACCGGGCGTTTCAAGCGTACAAGAAGGTTAATCGGCTGCTGGATTACACCGATATGCTGGCGCTGTTTGCAGCAGACGCGGACCGTGTCTGTCCTTATTTTGATTATTGCTTTCTAGACGAAGCACAGGACTTGTCTCCACTTCAATGGGACATTGCCCGTGTACTGGATAATAAATCCAAGAAAATGTATGTGGCTGGAGACGATGACCAAGCTATCTATAAGTGGGCAGGAGCAGATGTAGACACGTTTATTAACCTTCCCGGTGGCTCCGAAGTGCTAGAACAATCGTATCGTATTCCTCGATCCGTACACAAAGTTGCCCAGCTTATCGTTTCCCGAATCCATCGACGTTTTCCCAAGGTCTATAACCCTAGACCCGCTGAAGGCAAGGTACAACGCCTAGCTTCTATCGAAGAGATAGACATGAGCGAAGGCACATGGCTTATCATGGCTCAAGCAAACTATATGCTGACACCATTGGCTACTGATCTTAAAAGTCAGGGCTACCTGTTTGAGCGTAACGGCTCACGATCCATTAGCGAAAAGATGTCTACCGCCATAAACGGGTGGGAACAACTACGGGCGGGTAACCTCGTTTCCTTGGCCACTGTTCAAGCGATCTATAGCTACATGGCTGGGAACAATGTCCGCATTGAACGGGGTAAGAAGAAGGTACTGGCCGGTGTTGACGATATGTTTTCTATGGAAAAGCTCCAGTTAGAACACGGCCTGTTAGCCACCGCTTCTATGATCTGGCACGAAGCACTAGATAAGTTACCTTCCGTAGACAGGGCATACCTTACTGCGCTCCTACGACGAGGGGAAAAATTTAATAGTAAGCCACGCATACGGCTTTCTACTATCCATCAGACAAAAGGCGGCGAGGCAGAATCAGTGGTGGTCTTTCTAGATTTAACTACGGCTGCTTTAAAGGGCAATGCTGATGATCTACACCGGGTTTTTTATGTTGCTGTAACACGCACTAAGCAGAACCTTTTTATAATAGAACCAGAAGACTTTACGCGGGCTTATGACCTATGAACAAAGAAAGTTTGGACCCTCTGCATTACAACCGCTGTGAGAGCTGCGGCTTTACGAGGGCTACGGCTGTAGTTAACGTTACAGAAAACAAAAGATTGGGTTGGTTTTGCCCGGAGTGTAAGGCGTTTTCAGAAGCTGTCTTACGTGAAACAACATGGAGAGGTACAGAAGCTTGAAGGCATGGAAATTAAAAATAGACGATCCATCTAAGTCGCACAAGGACGTAGAGCGAGAGATTCTTGCAGAAGACATAAGAGTTTATTTAAGTAACGGCGGGGTTATTCACAAATTTCATCATGGTGCTACCGCGTTAGGTGGGCCTACAAACAAAGTGTGGGAAAAAACCCTACGCAACGATCCATCAAAGAGAGGATAAGCTATGCCAGATTATGACAACACAGACCGGGGAGTACTTTTTAAAAATGAAAAGAAGGAAAAGGACACCCACTCTGATTACAACGGAAGCATTAACGTAGGCGGACAAGAGTTCTGGCTTGACGCATGGGTTAAAGAAGCCAAGAGCGGCAAGAAGTTCTTTAGCTTGTCTGTTAAAGCAAAGATATTGGCCCCGACTACGAACATCCGCGCCAACGTATTGAAGCCAGATGACGAAACGTCTGATGGCGTACCGTTTTAGAGGCTAACCTGTGGCAAACAATAAACTACAAATGGCGATGTTCCCTCCACAGTCGGATTGGCTTCCGCCCGAGCATCCCTTTCCAGAAATCTTTGACGCGCCCGAGATAGCCATAGATGTGGAAACACGCGACCCGGACCTTCGACTTAGGGGACCGGGCTGGCCCACAAAGAACGGTGAGGTGGTTGGATACGCCATAGCTGTTCCCGGGTGGAGCGGGTATTTTCCTATCGGTCATCTAGGTGGCGGCAACATGGATGTACGCCAGATCAATAAGTATCTGAAGAAAGTCTTTGAGTGCCCCGCAGACAAGATCATGCACAACGCGCAGTACGATTTAGGTTGGATACGTGCGATGGGCTTTGAAGTCAAAGGCAGGATCATCGACACCATGATGACGGCTGCTTTGATAGACGAGAACCGTTTCTCCTATTCCCTTAACGCACTGTGCTACGAATACCTTGGTAAAACCAAGTCAGAGAAGCTGCTGGTAGAGAGTGCCCGGGAGTTTGGCGTTGACCCTAAAGCTGAGATGTGGAAGTTGCCAAGTATTTATGTTGGCCCTTACGCGTCTGTTGATGCGGAGGTGACTCTGGAGCTTTGGAATCATTTTAAAACTCTGCTTAACAACCAAGAGCTGTGGGACATATGGAAGCTGGAAACAAGCCTGCTGCCCCATCTGGTTAGTATGACTGAGCAGGGGATGCGTGTAGACGTAGACCAAGCCGAGCGGTCAAAGCAGATGCTTATAAAGCGCGAGAAGGAGACGATGGTTCGCATAAAGCAGTTGGCTGGCGTGAACGTAGAGATTTGGGCCGCTGCGTCTGTAGCTAAGGCGTTCGATAAGGCAGGGCTGGCTTACCCCAAAACAGAAAAGGGTTCCCCTAGCTTTACTAAGTTGTTCTTGTCCGAGCATCCGCATGAACTCCCTAAGCGTATAGTCGAAGCGCGTAACCTAAACAAGATTCAAGGCACGTTTATAGACAGCATCTTAAAGTATGTAGGTAAGGACAGCCGGGTACACGGGCACATAAACCAAGTGCGTTCCGATTCCGGGGGAACCGTAAGCGGACGCTTGAGCATGAGCAACCCAGCCCTACAAACTATCCCGGCCCGCGATCCAGAGCTAGGCCCGATGATGAGACGGTTGTTTCTCCCCGAAGAAGGCGAGATTTTCGCGGCCATAGACTATTCTCAGCAAGAACCTCGCATCTTGACCCACTACGCTCAAGCCTTTGGCAACTATCGCAAGATACAAATGGGCGGCGTAGAAGAGTTTATTAAAGAGTATAACGAGAACCCAGAGGCGGATTTTCATTCTCTTGTGGCGGACCTTTCGGGCCTGCCCCGAAAGACGGCCAAGGTAATAAATTTGGCCCTCATGTACGGAATGGGGGTTTTGAAGTTGAGCCAGCAACTGGATATCTCTCTTGAGGAGGCCAAGTCCCTGACCCAGCAGTACCATCAGAAAGTACCCTTTGTTAAGCAATTAACCCAAGGCGTACAGCGTTACTTAGACGACCCACGATCCGGGGGTTGTATCCGCTCCATACGGGGCCGTAAGTGCCGCTTTGAGCTATTTGAACCGGACACCTTTGAAATGACAAAGGCTATGCCCTACGAAGAGGCAGTCGCGGCCTACGGACCTACGACCAAGCTTAAACGCGCCTTTACCTATAAAGCGTTGAACAGGCTAATCCAAGCCAGCGCGGCAGACATGACTAAGCAGGCGATGGTTAACGTGTGCGAGGCAGGCAAGATACCGTTGCTGCAAGTACACGATGAACTGGCGTTCTCGGTGGCCAATGAAGCCGAAGCCCGGGAGCTGGCAGAGATTATGGAAGCGGCGGTCCCTCTGTCCGTACCCAACAAATGCGACATAGAGCTAGGCCCTACTTGGGGCGATGCTAAAGAATTGAATTAAATGATAAAATCTTATACAATCCCACATATGGAGGAGATTATTAATGGACACTAAAAAATGGAAGTCGGTCTTAGTGCCGACAGACATCTACGAAGAGATAGTTGTGATCTCCCACGTTGAGGGGCGCACGATTAGCGGACAACTGCGGATTATTTTTGATGCGTGGAAGCGTGATAACTTGACAGATAAAGACCTCTCCTTCCTACGCGAAGAAATGCGCGTAAAAAAGAAGAGGGAAGAGGACGAGCCTTGGCCGGATACTGTGGCTAAGAGCTAACTTCTGCCGTTTCCGCTCGACGGCCCCGGTATAACCAATCTCTTACGGTATCTATAGGTACTCCGTAACGCTCCCCCAACCACGCTATTTTCCTTTTCTCCACAAACCTTCCGTGACGGATCGCGGCTACTGTCTCTGGTGGCCATTTTCTAGGTCTACCCATCGTGCATACTCCCTTTAGTGTATTAAATTTTTTCTGCGTTTGTTCCATATAGCTAACTCTTGTGCAGGCGTAAGCTCTTCCTGTGAAGAGGACATCGCGTTCGCTGCATAGAAAGTTTTACTATAAACTTGCAATTGTTCCGAAATTTCTTCCACGACCTGCGTCCCGACCGCTGCGAAGAAAGCAGTTCGCTCCACATCGTCTTCCGGGATGTTGTGATTAGCTATCCAATCCGCTAAACCCAGAGCAACTTCCTCGATTAAGCTACTAATCGGCTTTTCGCTCGTTCTACAATAAAGCTCGTAGTTTTCCTTAATTTGTTTCATTGGCTCTCCTTTATCTTTATTAGGTAAACTCTTCATCCATACATACTTCCAGATCGTGCTTTTTAGCAAGATCGCTAACCACGGTAGAATCTATTGAGTTTGATAGGCGAATGCCGTTCCAATCAGGACCACCTTTAGGGTTTCTGATAGGCCAGACTTCGTGAGCCAAGAAACCTTTCTTAGCTTGAATTTTTTTTAGTTCCTCGGGTGTACAGTTAGCGCGAAGTTCGTTTATAACTTCGATCACTTTTTCTTGAGGAATGCTTTTGCGGTGAGCAATGCGTTCGCCAAAGCTTATATACGCATTTTTGTCATTAGAAAGTAATATCATTGGTTTCCCCTAAATTGAAAGTATTGTTAGCGTGAAAAGGTAAAACAGAACCGCGCCCACCGACCCACCGACCACGATCTTTGCTACGGCTAAACGAAACTCCCGGGACAGTTCGCTACGCAAGGGCGTAATAGCTTGTTCTAAATGATTGAAAGTTACATCTCGGTACTTTTTCTGTGCCATTCGTTTACTCCCTGATAAGAAAGCCCACCGTATCACATTTTTATGTGTTTACGCAAATACATATGTTCCACATGGAACATGTTTTATAAGTCATTGATTTTAAAGAGAAAATCAGTTGTGGACTTTACACATAAAAGTATGATACAATATCCTCATGGTCTAATTATGGCCATAGCTCTTTAACAATTAAAACTTAAAAAGGAACGACGATGAAATTATATTCATTAAAGCGTCCTTCCCGTTCGAACAGATTTTGCGGCCCCGCCGTACTTTCTTTTTTGACAGGGCAGGACACAACCGAATGCGCTCGATGGTTTCGCAGTTTAAGTAATCACCGAGGTGCCGTAAAAGGTTCTTCTGAAAAGAATATGCTTTTAGTGCTTGACGGCATAGGCATTCAAACTCGACAGGTGGACTTGTTTCGTTCTTCTGGCGATAGACCAACGCTAACAACGTGGCTTCGCGATAACAAAGAAATAAGAACACCCGGGCGAGTCTACTTAGTTGTTGCCGGGAACCATTGGCAACTGATAACGGGACGTCGTTATGCTTGCGGAAGGATTGGCGAGATGGTTTCGATAAAAGACAAACGAGTCAAACGCCGAGCCAGAGTAAGACAGGTTTGGGAGCTAACGCTTCCTCTTAGCAAACTTAAAATTCCCGAGCCGCCCGCACCTCGCGTCATCAACAAGTCCATGTCCAGCACGACTAAAGCTAAAGCTAAACGGTTGCAGGACAAACACGGAAATACCAATGATCTTTGGTATGAAGATGGCTGCTTGGACGGTTGGACCCGGTATGTAACGTGTCCCGAGTGGATTCACGAAGACCCGGTGGATTTTCACTACTGCTACGATTGGGAAGCAGTAGTTGATCTCATGGAGAAGTACATAAAAGAGATCGGCACAGCCAATGATATGCGAACCCATGACGATCCTGAAGCAAGTTTCTTGACTCAGGTTAGACACTAACCTAACCGCCGCCCTTCGGGGCGGCAACACTAACAGTTGCATACACACATAAAGTATGGGATGCTTCGGTCCTAGCACAAACACGGCAACTAATCTCTTGCAGAAATCAAAGAAGTGTTGCAGAAATCAAAAGGGTGGAAAAGGGTGGAAATAAGATGGGTAAGGATCGCGTAATGATTGAGCTGGATGAATACCTAACCACGCAGGAAGAAGACTACGTGGACCCGGATCAGTTCAAGCGAGATAAAGAAGAGTATTTAGCGGACCACGACGAATCGTGGATTAACCAACCAAAGGAAGAACCTATGCCAAGTGTAATATTTGATATGCCAAAGAGTAAAAAGACTGTGAACCTTGCAGATATCAAAAAACCAAGCGATCTAAAAGAACTTCTGTCCGACGGAAAGTTACAGAAGGAGGATAAGAATGAATCCAGCCGAACTTCCCGATAGCATAGTTGAGCTGTCCAAGCTGTCCCCGGACAAAGGTGCAGAGCTGGTGCGAAAATTTATTCGCAACGATGACCGCGCTCAAATCTGCCAAATCCTTTCCGATTACGCACGAAGCTCGGAAGTCGGTCCGCTGGTCGATGCCCTCGGGAACATGATCGACTTGGCCCGGGAAGAAGGATACATGGGACGCTATAAACCCAAGGACTAGCAGCAACTCCTAAAAAAGCCCTAGATTGAGGTATACTCTTTCTGGGGCTTTCTTTTTAAGGAGACAACATGATCCACGATATCGATCTACTGAAGCATTCCGCGCAACTGGCTGAACAGTCCTACGGCTTTGTCACTGGTGCAATGAAATTTGAAAACAAGCGTACCGATACGACCTGCTTCGTCCTGCAAACAACCGACTGCGATTACGTGATCTGGCGGGGAACCGAATCAAAGCGGGACTGGCTTTATAACCTGCTCTTCTTTCCTCGCCCCGTGCAGAAAGCATGGATACACATGGGCTTCTACCGGGCGCAACAAGGCGTTTGGAAAGATGTCCGCAAAGTCCTTAACCCCGCTAAAAAGACCGTGCAGATAGGACACTCCCTCGGCGGAGCCTGTGCCGAGATATCCTGCCTGCTGTCCCGGGAGTTTCAAAAGCTGCACCTGATTACCTTCGGTAAGCCCAATACCTTCGCTAGGTTTAGAAAATGCCGTATGGATCATCTTCAATCACAATACTCCGTGGTCCACGGATCAGACATCGTCGCCCGCATCCCCCGGGTAGGTTACCGACCCAGTACCGGGACCAACCTAACTCAGCTTTGGTTTGCTAATTCGGGAATCGATCTTATTAACCCGGACAGTAAAACTAAGAAGCAGGATTGGAAAGTGGGAGACAGCGTGTCCGATCATATGATGGGGGGATACCAAGCAAGAATGGACTCCTTTTGTCAGAATCTGAACGAACCAGCGCCTGCTGTTAAAAAACCAAAGAAACGGAAAAAAGGTAAAAGGGGCTAACTATATAGTGCGTGGCCAGAAGAAATAAAAATAAATAAAAATAAATGAGAAAAAGGGGTAACTGGTGTAGTTTGTGCAACCAATGGGCTGAGAGCCACGAACCACGGCCCTTGGAGGGGTTACGGAGGGTCGCTCAAAAGGTTACACTGGTCTTAAACAAGCGTGACCTTTTCGTTAAATCGCTTAATTGCATATAGGGGTTTGAAAAAAGTTTTTCTTTTTTTTTTTTTTCTAGAAATGGTTGTATATAGATAGGCGTTTTTACATAATTGACACATGAAGAATAGATATATGGTTCCAGCCAGCGACAGAAGAGAGAAGAGAGGAAGACCGCCTGCTACCTTTGAACAAAGGGAAGGAAGGGCACTGACAAAACGCCAGCAAGCGTTCGTCAGAGAGTGGTGTTCCCAAGACGGTCAAATCACTAAAAGAGACGCAGCTATAGCGGCTGGCTTTGCGGCCAGTTCTGCACATCAACGCGCCTATGAGATGACCAACCCGGATGTCTGCCCCCACGTTTGTAAAGCGATTAGACTTTTCCAAGCCGACCTCGATAAAAAGTATGCTGTCAATTACGGGCGGCACGTAAAAGACTTGCAACGGATTAGAGATGAAGCGTTAGAAAATGGCGCTTACTCTGCTGCTGTCCAAGCGGAAAAGTCGAGAGGTCAAACGGCGGGGCTGTACGTTACCAAGACAGAAATTAGACACGGTTCCATTGACCAAATGGATCGAGAGCAGGTGATGAAAGCTCTGGAAGAACTAAAGGCGCAATATGAACCAATTGCTACCGTGGAACGAATTGATTCCAAAGACGAAGCTGTCGAAAAAGAAGTTGGAGTCGAGCTTCTGGAAGCAGCTCTCCCGAGCGATAAAAAAGCACAGGCCGAAGTGGAAACCCATTAGGCTCGAAAGTTCGGTAACCCCCGGGTTGCCAGATGTTCTTGTAGCTGCGAATGGTAGCTTTGGAATGTGGGAGCTTAAAGTCTGCACGGCCAATGCGGTTAGGCTGTCGCCGCATCAAATTTCCTTCGCAGAAACTCACAAAGAATATCCCGTTTGGGTTCTTGTTTGTGCCGCCACAAATGACGGCGAGGCGATCTACGCCTACCCTGCTTCTTCTGTCTCCGAGCTATCCCGGCTAGGTCTAAAACATCCCCCAGTTTTAAAAATTACTCCCCCAGATTGGCTCCCATTATTAGACTTGATTTGCCCCTAAATTTCCCATATGATCCCAGCTCCTTTTAATTAATCAGGAGCGAAATATGGTTAAGACAACTAAGAAACAACGGGCTGCTATTTATCGCAAGTGGCGGCAGAACGATCAGACTCTCAGCTATAGGCAGTTTAGGCAAACGGTCCAGCCGGGAATTTTTAACGATTGTTTGATGGTGCTTTGGTCCGGTATGTGGCTAGGCATTGAATCGGACGGACATACTCATTCTTAGGGAATTAATATGCTGGCATGGTTAGCTTTAAAATACGAAGAATCGATGAAACCAAAGCGGCGGGTACAACCTCAGCGATCACCTGAATATTACTACATTCAAAAGGGCCGCATAACTGAGGTACATCGCCGCAGGGATAACCTTCTGTATATCAGCCTGACAGATATCGCGGATGATTCTGATGCGGTAGCTCGGGCGGCTCATCTGAGTTGGGATCAAGTGGATAGGGGTAAGTTTTAAAACTAGACTTGCGTATGGGTAAAATGTGTGTATATTAGGGGGTGTCTTTACGAAGCACCCCTTTTTTTAACTACACTTTAAGGAACACCAATATGCATAACCTAGAAAATTCAAACAATACGCTGCAGAATTTGCTCGTGACGGTTCAGAACCAAGCCGCCCGGGCGGTCGATTTTCTGGCACCTACTAACCAGTTGCAGCTTGTAACAGGTGATGACGGCGCGGAAGGTAAAGTCTCTCAAATTGTCATCGAAGCCGCAGGCGGCGAACCAACTAAGACTCTAGCTGCTAATGGGGTAGCTTTTAATCAGATAGCAACGAAAGCAGGTATTGACGTCCGAACTGCCGCCCGTCTCCAGCAAAATTACCCGGCCGAATTTGACGGCGTGATCAATGCCATTTGGGATAAAGAACCGGCCACCCGAATGATTAGAACTCATATGGGCCAATCGGATAACCACGGGATCGCCCGGGCATTTGTCTCGGATCGTTTCAAAACTTTCGATAACGTCCACTTGCTTAATTCCGCCTTACCTCAACTAATGGAATCGGACGCCCAATGGCAGGTTGTTCAGGGCACAGTGACAGACCAGCAGCTTTATATCCGGTTAAAGTCTTTGGTACATACCGGGGAAGGCGCGGCAGTAGGTGACGCAATGGCGCTCGGAATGGGCTTGTCTAATTCTGAAGTTGGGATGGGCAGTGTAAATGTTTACCAAATGGTTTATACCCTGATATGCCTGAATGGAATGCAGTCCGGGAACAAATCGCGTAGCTCTCACATAACAGGATCGAGGGGCGATACTGATACGTGGGGCCTGCTAACCGATGAAGCAAAAAACGCGGATAACAAGGCGCTAGAATTGAAGGTCCGTGATCTGGTCGCAAGTTATGGCAGCCGTGAGAGCTTTGATTTGGTTCTGGAAAAAATGCGATCTGCCGCTACCGATATAGTCGAGTCCGGTTCTGTCGCGGTCGAGAATCTGGGTAAGGTTTTAACCTTAACTAAGAAGGATACTGCCAAGGTAATGGAAGGTTTAATCCAGACCATGTCGCAAGCTGGCTATGCCGGGCGCCCGGTATCTAGGGCCGCTCTTGTCAATGCTGTCACGGCCGTGTCTCATGCTGTCGATCCCGATTCTATAGACGAATGGCAGAAACTCGGAGGCCGGGTACTGGATTTACCGAAAGCCGATTGGGCACGAGTAGCGGCTGCTGCTTAAAATCCTTTGTTGAACCTCTAAAGCCCCTTAATTGGGGCTTTTTTGTGCCTGTTTGCATATAAGGAAAATATGTGTATATTGGGGTTTCCACAATTCAATAACTAATGAGGCTTTAAGATGAAAAACGTATCAATAGCAAGCACACCAATCATTCGCGTGACAGAGCAAAGAGCGCTTGAACTAAGCAATGAGAAGGGTTTCCGATATCACTCCAAAGCAGAAAAGAAAGCACAAGACACCCGCCGGGGAACTGCCAAATGAGACTGTTAGATACTACAGGCGGAAATACCAAACTAAAGAAATCGGCCGCACATTCCCAATACCTTCCTGATGTAGACATAAGGATAGCCGGGCTATCAATGGAACCAAACGACAGTCTCTGTCCGTCCCGGCATATTGCCGAATGTGCTGCGCCTTGTTTAAACGGTTCCGGACGGGGCGCTTTCCCGAATGTTCAAGCAGCCCGAAAAGCAAAATCGGAATGGTTTCTGTCCGATCCGAAAGGGTTTATAACCCAGCTTAAAAGAGAGTTAACCAATTTTAGCAAGCTGTGTACCCGTTCGGGTGTCGTGGGATATGTGCGCTTGAATGTGTATTCAGATGTTCCTTGGGAACTATCCCGTAATGGATCGATACCTCAAGCTTTCCCCGAATTAGAATTTTACGACTACACTAAATTGGCCGTGAGACTAGGCACGCGCTATTACAAAATGCCGCGCAACTACCAATTGATGTTCTCGTATTCTGCCGGTCCTAAGTATGCCAAGCAGGTGAAGCTGGCAATGAAATCGCCGGCGCCTATGTCCGTAGTATTTGACGGTCCTATGCCTGATATCTTCTTAGGCCGAAAGGTAATAAACGGGGACGAATCCGATATTAATAATTTGAGACATAGGGGCGCGATAGTGGGCCTGCGTTTTAAACAAAGCAAGATCGCCCCGGTCGATCCAAGAAAATCCGCATTAATAATAAATACTCGAGAGGTTAACTAATGACAAATCCAAATG
>Ga0208814_1000831_pt1 | contig 16378 bp, 24 predicted proteins | sample MalvirAntarct_55_FD_184253 | JGI IMG/M metagenome (GOLD analysis project Ga0208814, IMG submission 184253) | Marine viral communities from the Global Malaspina Expedition - Malaspina viral metaG Antarct_55 (SPAdes) (version 2) | ecosystem: Environmental > Aquatic > Marine > Oceanic | place...
CCCCTGTATGGCTGACCCCCCCGCACATCTATATAATAAAGATTTGCGCAAACTTTTTCGTTTTCGCCAAAGATCGACGTGCCACCCCTTCGAGGAGGAGTATGCGTTATCAGGGTTTAGTGCTAAACTATCTAATATAATCAATAACTTAGACACCCCCCACCCGTTTTCGGCGAGCTGAGCGACCCCCACCCCCCTAGTTTGAAAAACGTCGATATAAGTCCCAGATTGAAAAGAGCGAAAAAATTTTCTATACTCAAATGAAATAGGGGTGGGTAACGTGGCGATACATATAGAACCAGAACGTGGGGTGCGAATGCGACCTGCAATGAAAATAGAAGACTTAGCGACCAAGGCTGCAGCCGCTGCAAAGACGGCGGAGTATCTGCACGCTAATGGTTTAGAGGTCAAAGCTAACAACGAAGATAAGGATGTAGCCGCCTCACTGGCTGTGGCGTACGCAGAGAATCCCGACAAAGCTTCTAAGGCTGCAACCACAAAACGAGTGGCGAAGCTGACTCCGGCTACACTGCTTATGACAGACCGGATACTGAAAGACTTCGGGCATTCTGTGGTCAAGAGCGCGGTGCAGGTGCGACATCTTGTCACAAACAAATTGATCGAAGAGACAGATAACCCTGACCCGCGCATACGCATCCGTGCCTTAGAGCTGCTGGGTAAGATCAGCGATGTAGGGCTGTTTGCGGAGAAGTCTGAAGTTACGGTTACACACCAGACCACAGACGACTTGAAGGATAGACTGCGCGAGAAGCTGACACGGCTAGTGAATCCAGAGGTTGAGGAAGCGATTGTGATAGAGGGTGAGACTATCGACGTGGATAAGGAGCTAGGGCTGGATGACGGTTGATTTAGCTAATTTAGCTACAGATATGGACTTCTCCCCTGTCGAGATACAGCACATGCTAGACAACTTAGACTCGTTCAGCCCTGAAGAGCTGGAAGAGGTTGACAAGATTGTGGGGGAACTCTCCACGAGACAACACAACCAGTCAGCACACGACGACCTCATAGAGTTCTGTAAGCGGATGCAGTCCGACTACAAGGTGGGTAGGCACCACAGGATACTGGCAGATCAGCTCATGGCGTTGGAGGATGGTTCCAAAGACCGTGTGTGCGTCAACATACCCCCACGTCACGGCAAGTCGCAGCTTGTGTCTATATTCTACCCCGCGTGGTTCTTAGGACGTAACCCTAACAAGAAGGTTATGATGGTCTCACACACCACGGACCTCGCGGTGGACTTCGGACGTAAGGTCCGTAACCTGATCTCTGTTGATGCGTACAAAGATATATTCCCAGAGGTCTCGCTGGCGATTGACTCGAAGTCTGCGGGGCGGTGGAACACGAACTTCGGGGGTGAGTACTTCGCTTGCGGTATTGGGTCTGCTCTCGCTGGCCGTGGTGCGGACTTACTCTTGGTAGATGACCCACACTCCGAGCAAGACGTTATCAACGGTAACTTCTCAGTATTTGACAAAGCCTATGAGTGGTTCACCTTCGGCGCTCGTACACGATTGATGCCGGGTGGACGGGTGGCTATCGTGCAGACCCGCTGGCATATGGACGACCTCACGGGCCGCGTAACCAATGACATGGTGAAGAACCCGATGTCCGATCAGTACGAGATTGTTGAGTTTCCAGCGATTTTGGACGCCGAAGATGCCGATGGGAAGCCAATACAGAAGCCATTGTGGCCTGAGTTCTTCGATCTGACGGCTCTAGAGCGTACAAAAGCGTCCATGCCCTCGTTTCAGTGGAACTCACAGTACCAGCAGCAGCCCACTTCAGAAGCAGCGTCAATTGTTAAGAGGGAATGGTGGAATATATGGCCTAATGACACCCCGCCAGCCGTAGAATACATAATTATGTCCCTCGACGCGGCGGCAGAGAAGCATAACCGGGCCGATTACACCGCGCTGACAACGTGGGGGGTGTTCTTTAACGAGAATGAGAACACACACCACCTTATTCTTATGGATTCTATCAAGAAACGGCTGGAATTTCCTGAATTGAAGACACTTGCCATGGAAGAGTACGGCAAATGGGAGCCTGATGCGTTTATTGTGGAGAAAAAGTCCTCTGGGACCGCTCTTTACCAAGAAATGCGGCGGATGGGCTTGCCTGTGCAGGAATATACCCCCCACAGAGGCACTGGGGACAAGCTCGCAAGGCTTAATAGTGTGGCAGATATCATCGCATCGGGTATTGTGTGGGTGCCAGCTACCCGTTGGGCGGACGAGCTAGTGGAAGAAGTGGCTGGGTTCCCGTTTATGTCGAACGATGACCTTGTTGACTCCACGGTTATGGCGCTTTTGAGGTTTAGGCAGGGTGGGTTTATCCGTCTTCCGACTGATGAGATAGACGACGAGCCAACTTATCAACACCGCAGGGAGTATTACTAGACTTTTTCTGTAAAATAGCCTAGTTCGAATTGAAGCGTGTTTTCTCCCAAGCGCGTTTCACGGCGGGGTGGGCCTCCCACCCACTGGCCTACCTCGCCACTAGACGTATAGCAGTATAAGATGCTAGTATCACAATGTGTACACAGTTAGGAGACTGTAATGGCCGTCGAGAGACAGATAGAACCCTCAGAGTTAGACATCGAAGGCACAGGCGCGGAAGAGATCGAAGTAGAGATCGTAAACCCTGAAGCGGTGTCCATTAATACGGGTGACGGCGGAGTAATTATTGATTTTGAAGGTGGTATATCCGATGAGCTTATGAGCGGGGGCCACGATGATAACCTTGCAGAAGTGATCGAAGACAGTGTTTTGGAGTCTATGGCTTCTGAACTTGTGGATGATTTTGAGTCTGATCGTGAATCTCGCCGTGATTGGGCAAGAGCCTATGTCAAAGGTTTAGACTTGCTGGGTATGAAGATCGAAGACCGCAGTCAGCCTTGGCAAGGTGCCTCTGGTGTGTTCCACCCAGTACTGACCGAAGCTGTTGTACGGTTCCAAGCGCAGGCTATGGGGGAGCTTTTCCCAGCATCTGGCCCTTGCCGCACCAAGATCATGGGTAAAATGACCCCTGAAAAGCTAGATCAAGCGGATCGTATCCAGACAGAGATGAATTATCTTCTTACTGAGGAGATGACAGAATACCGTGATGAGACTGAGCAGATGCTCTTTAAGCTACCTTTAGCGGGTTCTGCCTTTAAAAAGGTCTATTATGACCCAATTATGGAGCGTCCATCTTCTATGTTCGTTCCGGCAGAAGACTTTGTAGCGTCTTACGGGGCGTCAGATTTGATGACATGCCCACGCTATACGCACATAATGAAGAAAACATCTAACGAAATCTTGGAGTTACAGGTAGCAGGCTTCTACAAAGACGTTGACTTGCCTGATCCAGAGGCGGACTTCTCTGACATCCAAGAAAAATATGACGATCTAGACGGAGAGAGCGCCGTCGTAGAAGACGATGATCGGCATACGATCTTAGAGATGCACATCACTATGAATATGCCAGAAGAATTTGATGATCCTGATGGCATCGCACGACCATATGTCGTTACTATTGATAAGTCCTCCCGTGAAATTTTATCTATCAGAAGGAATTGGTACGAGGATGACCGCAAGAAGAAGAAACGAGCGCATTTTGTCCATTACAAGTATTTGCCGGGGTTGGGCTTCTACGGTACGGGGCTTATTCATCTCATCGGTGGTCTCGCCAAGTCTGCCACTTCGATTCTTAGGCAGCTCATTGACGCTGGTACACTATCGAATCTACCTGCTGGCCTTAAAGCTCGCGGTCTCCGCATTAAAGGTGACGACACCCCTCTTATGCCGGGTGAGTTCAGGGACGTGGATGTACCGGGTGGTGCTATTAAAGATTCGATTACGTTCATTCCTTACAAAGAACCATCGTCTGTCCTCTACTCGTTACTGGGTAATATTGTCGAAGAGGGAAGGCGAATTGGTTCAGTTGCGGACATTCAAGTAGGTGACATGAACGCACAGGCACCTGTGGGTACAACACTTGCTTTGATGGAACGCTCCATGAAAGTTATGTCGGGCGTTCAGGCGCGTATGCACGCAGCCATGAAGAAAGAACTCCGTCTGCTTTCTAGCATTATCCGTGATTACATGCCATCAGAATACGCCTATGAGATGGATGGTGACTTTGATCGCCAGAAAGATTTTGACGCCCGTGTGGATGTTATCCCTGTGTCTGACCCTAACGCTGCGACAATGTCCCAGCGGATTATGCAGTATCAAGCGGCTCTACAGCTATCTCAGCAGGCTCCACAGCTATACGACTTAGGTAAGCTACACCGTCAGATGCTTGAAGTTCTTGGGATTCAAGACGCCGCAGACATCATCAAGCTACCCGAAGACATCAAACCATCTGATCCTGTTACAGAGAACATGATGCTTCTGAAGCAAGAACCTGTCAAAGCGTTTAAGTATCAAGATCACGAGGCACACATCGCTGTGCATATGGCAGCAATGCAAGACCCAAAGATGCGGGAGCTGGTTGGTCAATCCCCATTCGCGCAAGCTATTGGTCAAGCAATGGCAGCTCACGTAACAGAACACGTTGCGTTCCAGTACCGCCGTGAGATTGAGAAGATGCTTGGTGTTGAGATGCCAAACGAAGATCAGCCTCTACCAGAAGATGTTGAGATTCAAATCTCTAGGCTTGCTAAGGACGCCGCAGAAAAACTTCTGCAAAAAGACCAGATGGAAGCACAGCAGAAGCAAATCCAGCAGCAGCAGCAAGACCCTGTCGTTCAGATGCAACAGATGGAACTGCAGATGAAACAGCAGGAACTTCAGCACAAGATTCAGATGGATACAGCCAAGCTGCAGATCGATGCTGAGCGAATTTCTTCTGAGAACCAGAGAGAGGGCGCACGTTTGGGTGTTAAACTTGCTACTGATCTGGACAATTCACAGCGCAAAGATCAAGCAGAAGGCGCTAAACTAGGTATAGAAATAGCAAAGGAGCTTGCTAAGGGGGATGGATGATAACGTATTTACGCTGGTGGGTCGTAAAATAGACGGGTACGAGGAAGAGTTGAAAGAATACCTCGCGTCCGGCACGGCAGATAGTATGGAACTTTATAGCCGCATGGTGGGGCGAATAGAGGCTTTGAGGTTTATAAGGGATGACCTCAAAGAGATTGAGACGCGGTATATTGAAAGATAACTTCTTTTAGTGTATCGTACACTTGGGAGAACTACGTAGGAAACTACGCAGGGTATCTGTGAGCCTTTAATCACTGCAAGGAAAGATGATGTATACAGCAAATAAAGAGACCGAGGAGAAGGTAGCCTCTAAACTACCTAAACCACAGGGATACAAAATCCTTATTGGTGTACCTGAGATGGGCGATAAGACTGACGGTGGGGTCATAATGCCAGACGGTGTACGTTCCGCAGAGGAAACGGCGTCAATCATTGGGTTTGTTATGGAGCTAGGCCCAGACGCCTATGCCGATGAATCCAAATTTCCAAATGGTCCGTATTGTCAGAAGGGAGATTTTGTAATCTTTCGTTCGTATTCTGGCACTCGATTCAAAGTCCACGGAAAAGAATTTCGTTTAATCAACGACGACACTGTTGAAGCAGTTGTTGATGATCCAAGGGGGTACACACGCGCATGAACCAGTTAACAGAACAAACCGAATTTGGTGACGAGACAGTTGCAGAAGCACTTGCTAGTGCATCAAACATCGAGCCAGACAACGATGACAGCTTTGAGATTGAAATTGTCGATGACACACCTTTAGAAACGGAGGATGAGTCTACCAAAGCCGAAAACTCTGAATCTGGGGATGAGGTTGAGAAGTATAGTGTTGGTGTTCAAAAACGCATCGATAAGCTTACAAGACAATATCGTGAGGAAGAAAGGGCGAGGCAGGAAGCGGGTAGGCTCCAAGAAGAAGCCCTGCGCTTTGCACAACGAGTAAAGACTGAGAACGACCAGCTCCGCAAAACTCTTTCTGAGGGAGAGGGTGTTCTTGTTAACCAAGCCAAGGGACGAGTCACAGCCGAGCTGGATAAGGCTAAGTCCGCATTTAAGGTTGCGTATGAGGCAGGTGATCCTGACGCACTACTTGACGCCCAAGAGAAGCTTAACGCTCTTCAGGGCGAGAAGATGCGCTACGATAACTACAAGCCGCAACCGCAACAAGCCGAACCTGCACCACAGCAGCAGGCCCCAGCGCCTCAACCGCCGCGACCAGATAACCGTGCAATGGACTGGGCGAGCAAGAACGAATGGTTTGAGAAAGACCCTGAAATGACTGGGTATGCCTACGGCCTTCATGAGAAGCTTGTAAAAAATGGTGTTGATCCAAGAACGGAAGAATACTACAACGAGATAGACAACGCGGTTCGCCGTGTGTTTCCAGATAAGTTTGACGATGTGATTATTGAGGAATCTGCACCCCAACGTCAAGCGGGCAACGTGGTCGCCCCAGCCGCTCGTAGCGGCAAGAGACCACGCAAAGTGCAACTGTCCCCAACGCAAGTTTCTCTCGCCAAGAGACTTGGTCTGTCAAACGAAGTTTACGCGGCGCAATTACTGAAGGAGATGAAATAATGTCGGATAGAAACTCACGCACTACAGATACCCGTGAAACGGGTGTACGCAAGGTGTCATGGCAGCGACCTTCAATGTTACCAGTCCCCGAACCCAAGCCCGGTATTGCATATCGTTGGGTCCGCACATCTACTCTTGGGAATAATGATAACACGAACGTCTCTTCCAAATTTCGTGAGGGATGGACGCCCGTCCGCGCTGCAGATCATCCAAACCTTCACGTTGTGTCTGATATCGAATCCCGATTCACGGACAACATAGAAGTTGGTGGATTGCTGCTTTGTCAGAACTCTACCGAAAACGTGCAAGCTAGACGTGAAGCCCAGCTAGATCAGGCCCAAAACCAGATGAGTGCTGTGGACAATAGCTACTTGCGCAATTCAGACCCGCGTATGCCCGTACTAGACCCAGAACGGTCAACGCGATCATCATTCGGCAAGTGACCTGAAGGGGGAGCTTGTCTAACTTAAATTAGGAGAAGAGAGATGGCTTTAACAGCAGCTCCCTATGGCTTGAAGCCCGTCAAACGTGCTGACGGACTGCCATACGCTGGGGCAACGTCCCAGTTCTTGATCGACCCAGCAGGCGAGGCTACAAACCTTTTCTACGGGCAGGTCGTTATATTAGGTGCTGATGGGTATATCGCACTTTCAACTGCAACAGGCGCAGACATTACAACCAATAACCTTGGTGGTAACGGTCTTGGTGCTATTGGTGTCTTTGTTGGTTGTGAATATGTGAACTCGTCAGGCCAGTTGGTTCAGGCACAATACTACCCAACGGGTACATCTAACGGCGATGCTATCAAAGCATACGTTGTTGATGATCCAAATGTACTTTTCCAAGTACAAGCGGATGGTGCTATGGATCAGTCTGACATTGGTGCGAATACTTTCTTCGCGGCAGTCCAGTCTACCACTACGGGTTCCACTACTACAGGCAATTCAACTTCTGCTGTCGATGCAACAAGTCAAACCGCAGCAGCAGCTTTCCGTATTGTCTCTGCGGTATCCCCAATCAGTGATGCTTTCCCTGATTTGTTGGTTAAGTTTAACCCAGCATCTCATAGCATGACCAACAACGTAGGTATTTAAGGAGGTTAAATAATGGCTATTTCACGCGCCCAGCTCCTTAAAGAGCTACTGCCGGGTCTCAACGCTCTCTTCGGGCTTGAGTATGGCAAATACGATAACGAACATGCAGAAATCTATGAGACCGAGAACTCAGAACGTAGTTTTGAGGAGGAAGTTAAATTATCAGGATTTGGCGCAGCCCCAGTAAAAGCTGAAGGTTCTGCTATTTCTTATGATAATGCTCAAGAATCGTTCACAGCTCGTTACAACCACGAAACGGTTGGAATGGGTTTCTCCATCACTGAAGAAGCGATGGAAGATAACTTGTACGATTCATTGTCTGCACGTTACACCAAAGCCTTGGCTCGCGCCATGGCGTACACCAAGCAGGTTAAGGCCGCTTCGTTGTTGAACACAGGCTTCACCACCTTTAACTCAGGTGACGGCGCTACATTGTTCTCAACAACACACGGTACTGTGGCTGGCGGTAACAACGCCAACCGTCCAGCAGTAGCTGCGGACTTGAACGAAACCTCGCTTGAGCAAGCTGTTATTGATATCGCAGCGTTCACTGATGAACGTGGCCTATTGATTGCTGCTCGCCCACGCAAGCTTGTAGTTCCACCTGCGTTGATGTTTGTTGCAACTCGTTTGCTTCAGACTGACCTGCGTGTAGGTACAGCGGATAACGACATTAATGCTATCAACAGTAATGGTTCGATCCCTGAAGGTTACCGCGTCAACCACTACTTGACTGACGCAGACGCCTTCTTCCTAACTACAGATGTTCCAAACGGCATGAAGCACTTCATCCGTACTGCTATGCAGACATCTATGGACGGTGACTTCGATACAGGTAACGTGCGCTACAAAGCGCGTGAGCGTTATTCTTTCGGCGTATCCGACCCACTAGGTGTGTACGGTTCACCCGGCGCATAAGTTCAATTGAACTTTTAGAGGGGGGCTGCTTTGGTAGCCCCTTTCTTTTTTAAAAAACATGTGTATACTTTTGTTATCCCTGACAGCTACATGGTGTGGCTGACATAACCCACGACAGGAGATACTCATGGGCAATACTACTTTTTCAGGACCAATTCGGTCAGGTACAATTAAAGATACAACAGGCACTATCGTAGGCACCAATATTGCCAACGTAGGCCAAGTTGTTTTGCACCAACGTGCAGCCATCACTCAAGCATTAACTATTGCCGCACAAACCCCGGCTACAACCATCATAATCCCTGCTTCCAGCATAATCCTAGCAATAAGATTATATGTTGCAACTGCTTGGTCTGGCGCTGCCACAACAGGTGGTGTTGGGTTTGATGATGGCGCTGTTATAACCGCAGCAGCTCTCACCGCAGCAGGTGCCGTAGCGGGAGGTACTTTAGGTGTTATCAGTATCGGAAGTGGCGCAAACGCAGGTCGAGTAGCTAACTGGACTAATGTCGGTACAACTGACAAACGTATTCGCTTTTTAAGTACAAATACAGGTAATGGTGTAGGTATTCTTGAAGTCCAGTACGTCCAAGCAGCTAATGCCGCAGTACAACCGTAAGGGAGATTTACATGGCTGGTCAAGAAGTAAGAGCTTTTAACTTTGCAGCAAACGACACTGCCGCACTTGTAGGCCCATCACGAGGTAGGTTGCAGGGGGTTCTAATAAACGCCGCTGCCGCCGCCGCGTTTACTATTCGTAGTGGCAGTTCCACGGGTGAAATTCTGCTTGATCTAACATTACCTGTGGGTTGGAATGACGTGTACATACCAAATGATGGCATACTCGCCTCCAATGGTTGTTTTGTTTCCGCTTTCACTGGCACAGGGAACACGATGACCCTACTCATAGAGTGAGTTATGGTTGAAGCGAAAAAAGGCACTATGAAGGGCCACACTATAAAAGATGGTCATAAACGCCCTACTAAATCTGGGGCGGGTATGAGCAAGAAAGGTGTGGCTAAATACAAAAAAGACAACCCCGGCTCTAAGTTAAAGACCGCCGTTACAGGTACAGTGAAAAAAGGTAGTGCAGCCGCCAAGCGGCGTAAGTCCTACTGCGCCCGTTCTGCTGGACAAATGAAGAGTTTCCCTAAAGCTGCTAAAGACCCCAACAGCCGCCTGCGTCAGGCTAGGAAAAGGTGGAAATGTTGATGAAAGTTGAAGGAGTTCTTGCTTTGCTTGAAAGGCATGAAGAAGAATCGAACAGGCGGTTTGAGAATATAGAAAAACAACTGGCTCGCTTGGACATGCGTCTTTGGGGTATAGCCGCTTTAATTATTGCAGCTTCCGTAGCGGATAGGTTTTTGTAATGGCAATGGCTAGAAGCTCTATGTCTAAGCAGCTAACAGGCAACCGAAAGAAGGTTGTTACAAAGATGAAAGTTGGTGGTAAGCCTAAATCTAAGGTTAACTCGGCAGGAAACTACGATGACCCTGAGAAACGCAAGAAGATTTTTAACAGGATCAAAGCTGGTGGTAAGGGCGGTGCGCCGGGTCAGTGGAGCGCACGGAAAGCCCAGATGGTTGCTAAGGAATACAAAGCTAAAGGTGGGGGATACACATCATGAAGGGTGTAAAGCACTATAAAAAAGATGGTACTGTCCACAAAGGCAGTACACACAAGATGCCTGATGGTTCATTACACACAGGTAAGACACACGGCAAAACAAGTACGAAGCTAGTTCATTATAAAGAGTTGGGCAAAGTAGCAAAGGCTAAAGCAGATGGCGCTAAAACCAAGCCAAAAAAGTCTTAAAGACTGGACCAAGCAGAAGTGGCGTACCAAGTCAGGTAAGCCATCTACGCAGGGGAAGAAGGCTACAGGGGAACGGTATCTGCCGGAGAAGGCCATAAAAGCTTTGTCAGATAAAGAGTACGCCGCTACTACTAAGGCAAAACGTGCCGCGACTAAAAAAGGTAAGCAGGTTGCCAAGCAGCCAAAGAAAGTTGCCAAGAAGACGGCGAAATATAGGAAGACTTAGATCATGGCAGTAGTCACACCAGACCTACCTGAACTATTTGAGGAAGCATACGAACGTGCTGGCCTTGAGATGCGTTCCGGCTATGATTTAAAAACGGCTCGAAGGAGCCTTAACCTTTTAACACTGGAGTGGCAAAACCGTGGCCTTAACCTCTTCACTATCGAAGCTGGCACTTTACCCATTACGGCTGGTACAGCAACTTACACGCTACCTGCGGACACGATTGACCTCATCGAACATCAAGTCCGAACAGGTACAGGTACAAATCAAGTCGATACCTCCCTCTCAAGGGCGAGTGTCTCCACCTACTCGCAGCAAACCAACAAAAACACGCAAGGTAGGCCGACCCAAATCTACGTCCAAAGGCTCCCAACCGAAACGAAAGTAACTTTGTGGCCTGTGCCAGATGCTACCACACCATATACTCTAGCCTACTACAGGCTGAAGGGTATCGATGGCTTGTCCGCTGGTATTGGTGGGGATGTATCTTCCGTCCCACCAAGGTTTGTTCCATGCCTCGTTGCTGGAATGGCTTATTACTTAGCGATGAAGAGAACAGAAGCTTCTAATAGAGTCCCGCTTTTGAAGCAAGAGTATGAGTTTCAGTTTCAACTCGCGGCGGGAGAAGACGAGGAAACAGCATCAATTCAATTCGTACCTTTTGATACGTTTATGTCAGGTGGATAATGGCTTACGCAAGGTCAAAATACGCCTTCGGGTTCTGCGATAGGACAGGGTTTCGTTACCCTCTGAGCGACCTTGTGCCTGAGTATAACAACGGTGTTAAGACTGGTTTCCTTGTTGGCAGGGACATCAAAGACCCAGATCAGCCTCAGAACTTTCTTGGTAGACTAAAGATTAACGATCCACAATCACTACGAAACCCGCGTCCAGACACTTCTTTGTTAGAGAGTAGAGCTTTATTTGGATTTAATCCTGTTGGTAACCCCTCCACGTTCTTGGAGGGTTCTGTGGGCAGGGTTACGGTAACGATTAAAGAAAGCCAAAGTGTGACGGGTTCTGCTGGCATCGGTCAGATTGGCTCTGTTACAATTAATCTTAGTACAACAGCACCAAGGTTTGACAGCACTTCAATTACACTAGATTCAACAACAGATACTTTTGATGAAGGATAGGACATGACTTTACAGACAGTAGGCGTTGGCAGTAGTGCAAATGATGGCGCAGGCGACACACTTCGCACTGGCGCTACAAAAATAAATGCAAACTTTGCTGAGATATACTCCGCCATAGGTAATGGATCAACGCTTACTGATATTATAGACGGTAACGGCATTATAAATGTAAGCTCTGGCGCGAATAAGATTGTATTCTACTATGCAAACTTGAGTGACCTACCTAGTGCTGGTTCATACCATGGCGCAGTAGCGCACGTTCATGCGACTGGGGGACTATATTTTGCGCATGGCGGTGCATGGATTCGACTAAATGATGAAACAACTGGACCAGTCACAAAGTATACCGCTGGTACAAATGGCTCATCTGCTTATACATTTACTGGACCCGGTGCCACATCTGGGAACAACCCCAATTTTACTTTCTATAAAGGCCACACTTATCTTTTAAATAATACGGCTAATGTAAGTAGCCACCCCTTGCAGATCAGAACATCTAATGGTGGTTCTGCGTTTACGACAGGTGTTACAGAGAACTACAATTCAACCAGTGGACTGACACAGTTCATTGTTCCTCACGAACCAAGTGATACGTCTTTAGTATATCAATGCACCAATCATAGCTCTATGGTTGGTAATATAACAATTGTTTAACACAACGTAGGAGACTGAAATGGAAAGATCGATGCGCCCTAGAAGCAGAACTGATAGTAAAGGTATGTCCCCGAAGGTAATAGAGCCTACTACAAAAAGCCCTGACGGTCTTACTATAGCAGAGCGCAACAAGCGCGAAAGAGCCGCCAAAAAAGCTAAGAAGCCTGTCGCTATGATGAGTGGCGGCAAGATGCCCATGGTAAAGAAGGGTGGCAAGTCTGTACCATCATTCGCCGCTGATGGCGTAGGCAAGATGATGTATGGCGGTAAGATGCCTAAGAAGATGGGCATGGGAGGCCCAACGTCTAGAAGCACCAAAGATCGTCGCGTCTCCCAAGCGTTGGACGATGAGCGCGCTATTAAAAAGAAATTTGCCGAACGCGGTACTTCGGGTGCAGCAGAAGCTGAAAAACAAGTATCAGCCGTATATAAAAAAGCAATAGCAGATTTAGAAAACGTTGATCGGTACGGAAAAGATGCGCCTAAAGGACGTTCGTTTGGACAAAAAAATCAACCCAAACAGGGCAAGATGCCTAAGAAGATGAACTACGGTGGCAAGATGCCTAAGAAGATGGGCATGGGCGGCGGAATGAGCAAGTGCCGTGGCATGGGAGCCGCTACTCGCGGCGGAAACTTTAAAATGGGTTAAGTTCAAATGAACTATGCAGAGCTAACGCAGGCCATACAGGACTATACTGAAAATAACGAGACAACATTCGTCTCGCAAATTCCTACGTTCGTAGAGCAAGCCGAGGAACTTATACACCGAACGGTGATGATTCCAGAGCTACGCAAAAACGTAAATGCAAATGTGGATCAGAACACTCCATACATGGCTAGGCCGTCAGATTTCCTTGCTCCGTTTTCTTTTGCGGTGATTGATGGAAGTGGTAACTACAACTTCTTGATAGAGAAGGATGTGAACTTCATGCGTGAGGCTTACCCGAATCAAACGGGTACGACTGGTCTTCCTAAGTATTACTCTGAGTTTGATGGTGACTTTGCGTCAACTAACTCGCCGGGTAACTTTATCTTAGGCCCAACGCCTGATGCGGATTATGAAGTTCAATTGCACTATTACTACGATCCACCTTCAATCGTAGCGTCTAGTACTTCTTGGCTTGGGGATAACGCTGAAGAAGCTCTACTTTACGGAAGTCTAATAAACGCATATGTGTTTATGAAGGGCGAAGCAGATGTGATGTCTATGTATCAGCAAGGCTTTGACAACGCTATGAGGCGTCTAGTTGTATTGGGAGAAGGTAGACTGAAGCGGGATAGTTACCGTGACGGCGAGCCAAGGATGGAAATGTAAATGTTTGAGTTAAAACTTGATACACCTCGTGATGAAAAGATTGTGCTAGTAAACACAAGTGACCACAGAGGGTTTACTCCAGAAGAACTATCTGAGCAATGCGTTCAGAAGTTGATCTCTGTATCTGATACAGCACCCCCAGCTATCAGGGATCAAGCTCGTGCTTATAAAAAGCACGTTGAGACGCTCGTTGCATTTTATATGCGACAAGCTATTCGCAGTGACCGCACAACTGTGTATAATACACTTAATGATGCGGGACATCCCGATCTGGCTGACCTCATAAGGAGACTTTAAAATGGCCTTTACTGGAAACTACATGTGTACATCGTTCAAGAAAGAACTGATGACGGCTACACATAATTTTACAAACGGCGCTAACGTATTCAAGCTGGCTCTGTATACAAACAGTGCTTCTTTTACTGCGGCGACAACTGCTTACACTACTGGAAACGAAGTCAGTAACTCTGGTTCGTACTCTGCTGGTGGCGGCGCTTTGACCAATGTCACACCGACAACTTCTGGCACAACAGCGTTTACTGACTTCAATGATCTTACGTTTACTTCTGCGTCGATCACTGCTCGTGGCGCGTTGATCTACAATGATACAGCCTCTGGTGATCCAACCGTTGTTGTATTGGATTTTGGCGCGGACAAAACGTCTACGTCTGGGGACTTCCAGATTGTATTCCCAGCAGCAAATGCGAGCAACGCTATTATCCGTATAGCCTAAACTCTCCAGAGGGGTAGCAGGTTATGGCGGACGCCAGAGTAGTTTTCACAGGCTGGGGCCGAAGTAGTTGGAGTAGCGGGACTTGGAGCAATCCAGTCGTTACCCTTCCTTCGGCTTCTGCTTCTGTTGGTACAGTTACTGTATCAGGCGATGCTTCTGGTGTCGCTGTTACTGGTATTGGCGTTACGACTGGTGTTGGCTCTGTTTCTATTGCGGGCGCAGCAACTGTACCGACAACGGGAATAGCTGCCAGTGGTGGTGTTGGAAGTGTAAGTGTTGTTTCTAAAGCAGTTGTTTCACCTACTGGTTCTGTGGGGACTACAGCCATTGGTTCTGTTGTCGCGTCCATACCGGGCGAAATAGCTGTCCTTGGGGTACAGGCAAATTCTTCGGTTGGTTCGATTACATCTAGTGCCGGGTCGAGTGTTGTTCTTACAGGGGTTGTAGCAACTGGTGCAGTTGGTGCCTTACCAACGGAACCGATTGGAGTCTCTGCAACTGGCGGTGTTGGTGTTGTTTCTGTCAACGGCACTATGATTGCCTTGGTAACAGGAGTCGTGGCGACAGGTGGAGTTGCTTCGGTAACTGTATCGGCAGATGCACCTAATGTAGCCGTCACGGGTCTTAATAGTACAGGCGCAGTTGGTTCCACTGCTGTAGTTCAGGGCGCGGGTATAAATGTAAATGTCACTGGTGTTTCCAGCACATCTGCTGTGGGTTCTGTTACTGCTACAGGTGGGGTAGGCGCAGTCGTCACAGGGATTGCAGCAACAAGTGCGTTAAATGGAGTTACTGCTACAGGCTTAGCGAGTGTTTCCTTAACAGGTTTGGAAGCAACAGGCGTAGTAAATGGATTACCGCAAAGTGTTATTGTCTATCTAACCGCCTCGGACAATTCGGGGTGGGGCAGAGACTCTTGGAGTTCAGGTGCGTGGAGCCGAACTGTTGCGTCAAACATTGGCATGACAGGCTCGGCAGGTGCTGTAGTCGTTACTCCAAGGATTCAAGTGCCTGTAACAGGGATACAGGTGACAACGGGTGTTGGTTCTGTTAGTGTCACCACAGGTACAGGTATCGATGTCCCTGTCACGGGGGTCGAGGCAACTGGCCTGATAGGCCCACGAGGGGTAACAGTATGGGGCCGAATAGTCCCTGACGAAACGGCGGTGTGGACAAGGATTGCACCAAGCGCCGCAACAGAGTATATAGAAATTAGACCGTGACAGGAGGTTAATGCTTCATGGCTAGTACATACACAGTAAACAGCGGTATTGAGTTGGTCGCCAACGGCGAACAGTCTGGTACATGGGGTGATACAACAAACGTAAACCTTCAGATTGTTGACCGACTCACAAACGGTGTGGGCGCGATTACTCTATCTGGGACAACGCACACTCTTACGACTACAGATGGTTCGCTATCTGACGGTCACTATAAGGTGCTAGTGTTTGGTGGCTCTCCTTCTGGAACGAATACCGTAACGGTAACCCCAAACGATCAAGATAAGGTATTCTTTATTAAGAATAGTTCTGGTCAATCTGTAATTATCAAGCAAGGTTCTGGCGCTACAGTGACCGTACCCAACGGAGAAAGCGCAGTAATCTTCTGTGACGGTGCCGGATCAGGTGCTGCGGTGGTTAACCTATCAGCTACGTTCGATCTTACCACATTTCTTGAGTCCGCTAACAACTTGTCAGATGTGGCAAATGCCGCCACGGCTAGGGGTAACCTTGCTGCGGCCCCACTTGCGAGTCCTACCTTCACGGGTACAGTTAGGATAGGTGGGGTTGCTTACCCAACTTCGGATGGATCAAGCGGTCAAGCATTAGTAACTAACGGAAGTGGTACTGTCAGTTTTGGCAGTGCTGGTATATCAACAGGTAAAGCCATTGCTATGGCAATCGTCTTTGGATA
>Ga0208814_1000833_pt1 | contig 16336 bp, 17 predicted proteins | sample MalvirAntarct_55_FD_184253 | JGI IMG/M metagenome (GOLD analysis project Ga0208814, IMG submission 184253) | Marine viral communities from the Global Malaspina Expedition - Malaspina viral metaG Antarct_55 (SPAdes) (version 2) | ecosystem: Environmental > Aquatic > Marine > Oceanic | place...
CACTATGATAGAGGGCTGCTGCCACAGCCCTATACTTGAGGACTTGTCATGACTTTTGATATCGAAAAATTTATGAGCGAAGGTGCGGCACGATTTCTAGCTGATGAAAAATATCTGCATGTCGAAGAAGATCGCGTGAGACTGCATCTGAATCTTTTTTACGACACGCGGCATAGCTGGCTTGAAGTGCCGATAATGTTGCTGGCAGTTTTAGACTGCAAACCCGAAGACTTTACGAAATTTTCATTTATCGATAAGGAGCGATCTCTTTTTTATCTCGAAGAGGATGTCGATGCAGGTCTCTTTCTTGGATTTCTTGGGACGCATCCCACAGAAGAGAATAGTATTCTGGACTGGCTGCACGTTAAACCCAAAAATCATGGGAGCAGTAGCCAGATAAGAGATTTAGAACGAAATTTTAGAGGCGGCTCGATCCATTAAACGAGAGCCGATTGTCGCTCACAACACACAAAGTCTGGCGGAATAATCCAAGATTCTTTGCCTCTAACTTGTCAGCAGCAACAGCATCGACCAGAACCTCCGCCCCAGTCTCTCCGCATTTTTCTTTGACCATTTTCAAAGTAGAGCGGAGGGGCATCATCCCATTAAAATGATCATGGTTCGAAGACCCGCCTAGTGGCATCCCGTCACACGAAACACCCCTCACATGAATACCAGCCTTAACGCACTGACCCATAACGTACTCGCCAGCGATATGCTCTCTGATCTCAATCAAAGTGAGATCAAGGAGCAGGTCTAGCAACGTCTGATTTTTTACCTTTGCTGTAGTGATCAAGCCGCCATCGATTACTATTTGTCGTTCCACGAATCGATATCCTCGATGTCCGTCCAATGAGAAGGATTAAAAGATTCTGGTTTTTTGACGTTTGAAAACATGTCCACGAAATCAGTGTACCTACCTGTTAACTTGTCATAGCTAAGAGGCACCGCCCCCTGCTTGCCTATCCACTTGAAACGAGATTTCCAGCAGTGAACTTCGACTTCATTCCCAGCCCCGCGATGAACAGTTATTCCAAGGTCTGCTTTAGCGAACCAACTCGCCGATCCTGAGATCGACATACCCGTAGGTATAGGCATCGAACCGTCCTCGCGAGGATACATCTTCGCAGGATGCGCCACGAACCAGACATGGACACCGTGCGCTTTCGCGAAGGCAGTGACTTTCGTGAGCATGGCGCTGATGCTTTGCGACTCATCACTATCGATGTTTTTTTCGATGTAATTGTACGGATCAATGACCAAGCCTCTTATACCTAATCGCATGACGGCTTGCTTAGCTCTATCGATGATCGAGTCAATAGTGCTGACCGCTCCGTCGCGTGAGTCGAGGAAAACAAAATGCTTGTCAATAAAATCTGAGGCATCATTCAATTCGGCGGTACTCATTCGGCTTCCTTCGCCTTCAAAGAAAGTTTTGCCAGTAATTTTTTCGCTCAGCTTGGCTATGTGAAAATGAGGCGGGTTCTCGAACGAGGCAACAGCAAACTTCCAGCTAGAATTCTGAGCGAGGTTGACCATGAGCTGGTCAACAAACTCAGACTTACCGCACGAAGGGACTCCGGTCACGACACTGAGCTGCCCTTCTGCTACTGTGAACAAATCATCAACAGTGGGTATCCCTGTAGACTCGCCCTTGCCGACACCCTTCGAGAAAATATCCTGTACATCTTGCAGATAAGATTTCGCCGAATAAACTCCCTTCAGTGGAAGAGGCTGTGACTTTTCGACAACATCCCTCAGCGCATCAACACCGGATTTTTGAATGATATCGTTTGCGTCTTTGCATCCCTCTGGATATTTGATAGCCCAGCACTTGGCTCTGCCAATACGCCGAGCGATCTCTTCGGCTAGTGCCTGACCAGCCTTATCATTATCAGTGGCTAAAATTATCTTATCGCATCGCTCGATTAATTCTCTGGCTTCCCAGATGTAGGAGAACTTATTGTCATCTTCGGGTGAGAACTTTCTGTCGCTAACCATTTGAGGCGCACCGTTAGGACAGCTCACTGCTGCTATCCCAGCACTCGCCAATGCCAAAGCATCGCACTCTCCTTCCACAATAATCAGCTCTTTCGCGTCTTCTGGGATGAATTCTATTCCATAGAACTGTCGCGCTGCACCCTCCTGAGTAAAGGCTTTCTTATCGATGGCCCTCCACTTGATCGCTTGTGGCTGTGATTTTTTTCCATACACGAAGCCAACAGCATCGAGATTTCCGTGACCATTAAAATATCTTTTGCCAGAAACGACTGGTAGGTCTATGTCTTTAGACCAAAGGATTCCACGCGAACTGAAGAAATTCTTTATTGCTGACTCATCAACAGTACCGCGAGGCTCGATTCGAGTCACTTTAGATTCCTTTCTATAATCATTTTTAGGTTTGAATAGACTGCCGCTTTCGCCGCAATGATGACAGAAATAGAGTTTGCTGCCATCGGTATTAATCGTAACTGATAATGTTTTTTCGTGCTTTTTTTTGCGCGTTTCAGAACAGGCTGGACACGCGACCCTACAGTCATCGACAACTGCCGACAACGCTTCCTTTATAATTTCCATAGTTGACCCTTTTAATTTTTAGACCCCAATTTTACTAATAAGTTTTTTTATTATCGCTCTCTTTTGCATTGTCTTTAGGTTAATTGTACTATTAATTTCGCTTAAAATATTTTCATAAGGCAGATTAAGCGAGAGAGCATCGCTCTTAAATTCATCTGATAAGATATACCTCATCGCATCCGTTCGCAACTTTATGCGGGGAGCCGAGAGGTCAGCCAGACCCAGCCGAACAATGCTACGCAATAGCTGCTCATTCCCCGTGTATTCGCCACACAGATATTTCGCTTCTTGGATTTTCTTTGTCGAGTCCGTGATATACATGCTTCTCCTTAACTTGTCTGTCGTTGCCATAAATTTTGTCCTGCATACAATCCAGAATCACCGCTTCATCCAAGTCAGGTCTTCGGGTTGCGTAGTAAATAGTAATATGAACAGCTAGATCACCCTCCAAAAGCTCAGGCAATGCCTTGCACTGGACATCAAAAGCCTTCACATAATTTCGAGCCTTTTCGCTTTTAATAATCGCTGGTCGGCTACCGAACATAACAATCTTTCGTGAGTTCGCCTTGCTTGCTGGCTCACCCATTATGACGATACTTGTTGCGCTGTCTGGAATCATGTGTAAAAATCCTCTTGTTAATTCATACTAGCACAACAAAGAGAGGTATCACAATGTCACGAATCGGAGATTACATAATCGGCGAACAGGAGGAGGGCAATATGTCTATTGAGGAAAATTTTGAACCAGAAATACCTGAACGAGCGAAGGTAAAGCTCGATGATGACATGCCTATTCCTGATGAGTTGATAGGCCGGAGCGATCTTAACAAGCGATATGGAATACTACCGTTTACCGATATGGAAGTCGGTCAAAGTTTTGTTCTCGATCAAATGGTCGAGAAGGAATACATAGCTCTGAGGGCTAGAGTTTCTCGCGCAAACAAAGGGGATGCAAGGTTCGCTTTGAAACAAGAAGAGAGAAGCGATGAAGGTATTCGCGGAAGAGTCTTTAGAGTTTCGTAATGATGCTCTCTAATCGACTCAATTTGCCCGAACCAGTAGTCAAAGCGCTGTCAAATGATACCTATAGCAGCGGTACTGCTAATAGCTCTGTAACAGCCCTAATTGACTCACCGCAGGTGAAGGTGCTAACGCGCAAACATAAGCATGAAATCGTAGGTGATGTATCTGACAGGCTGTGGTCGGTATTAGGAACCGCCGTTCACAACATGTTTGAGGATCACGCGGCAGGCGATTATCTCAGCGAAGAGAGATTGTTTGCAGCGGTTCTTGGCTGGAAGATATCAGGCGCTATCGATATCCAAAAGACTGAGGCTGACGGATCAATCACGATAATGGACTACAAATGTACGTCTGTGTGGTCAATTATCTTTGGCAAGGATTCATGGGCAAAACAGCTTAATTTTTATGCTTGGCTAGTACACAAGTGTAAAGGTGTGCCAGTGAATAAATTGCAGATCGTGGCAGTGCTTCGAGATTGGAAACAATCCGAGGCGAAATTCAAACCTGATTATCCCAAGTCTGGAATCGTGATTGTGGACGTTCCCTTGTGGTCAACAAGTCAGCAGGAAGACTTTGTTACCCAGCGCGTCGAGCTTCACCAGCAGGCAGAGAAGGATTACATTTTTGAAAGGCCGATTGCTCCATGCACTGAAGACGAAAGATGGGCAAGAAAATCGAAGTATGCTGTCATGAAGAAGGGACGAAAGAAGGCGGTAAAGCTACACGACAACGAAGAAGAGGCGACCTCGCACTGCGAAGTATTGGGCGCGGGTCACACTGTGGAGTTTAGAAAGGGGGAGTCGATAAGGTGCGCTCAGTACTGCGAAGTGTCTGCCTTCTGCTCTCAATGGAAAAAGGAGAATACGAATGGCTGAAGAGGAGCAACTAACTAAGGCAATAATAGGTAAATCCATAGGCATTATAAGGGGTCTGAAAGGAGGCACATCATTAAAGCTTGAGTTCCGAGCCAAAGAGGTTGTCTTTCACATGAGTGAGTCTGAAGGGCAGAATCCCTTAACCTTACTAAACGAGCAATTTAATGCGCTGGAAACAAATACAATTGTCAAACTTGTAAACTATCGTTTACAAAAACTAAATGAGGGTCAATAGATGGAAGGGTCAACTGAGTTTAAAAAGAAGTGGAGGGAGCTTCGCAACAACATAAAAGTTCCTGCCAAAAACGCCACAAATCCACACTTCAGAAATAAATATCGCTCTTGGGACGATTGCGAAAAAGCTTTGAAAGATGCTGGGATTTGCTCGCACTTTAAAACGATCAATGATGCCGATCAAGCAGGCGTGGCATGGTGGGTCGAGATTGATGACGAGGAAGTTCTTGTAAATGTATGCATGGTAGATAAGGCGAAGCGTGATCCACAAGCCAGCGGAAGTTGCTATACCTATGCTTTGCGCTATTGCGTGACTACCTATCTTGGATGGGGAGAGCCTGATGACGATGGCAATCAAGCAATGGGTTTTGAACCTGCCGCACAGGCTGCTTCAGCCTTTGACATGTCACCAGCTCCGCAAGCCCCAACCAAAACCATCCGGGCAGAAGCTGTTACTCCTAACAAGTCAGCAGAGGAATTAGGAATGACATCCGAGCAGCGATCCAAGCTTTTATGCATGATTATCAATGGGTTAGAGACAAAGGACGGATGGACTGCCTTTTACACCGATAACCATGATGAGCTGGCCTTGTTGCAGGCTGATGATCAAGCGGCTTGGCAAACCGTTATCGACCTGTACAAAGAAAGAAAGAAAGTAATTATTGAAAATATAAAACTAAAGGAGAAGTAAGATGGAAAATCAACAGCAAAACAAACCCAAGGGATACCCCGCAAAGACTAGCGGTGGACTTTGGAATCATCAGAAGGCAAGCCCGTCACACCCTGACGTAAAGGGTTTCATCGAGGTTACTCATCACCAGATAAAGCAGTTAGTTGCTATGGCGAAGTCCGGTCAGGAGCCGAAGATGCAGCTCGGCGCTTGGAAGCAGACTGATCAGTCAGGTCAGACTTACTTCAGCATATCAGCAGATGTGTACTTTAAAGATGACGGAGCGCAGCAAGCCCCACGAGCAGCAGAGCCTGTAGAGCAAGCCGAGCCAGCACCAGCCAATCCTTTTGGTGACTTCGACGATGATGTCCCGTTTTAGAGACGTACCTATCCGTAGTAAAAAGCTTCTTTCGGCAGCGAGAGAAGCTACTTGCGTCAACTGTGGTATCCGAGATGACACCATAGTTGCCGCGCATTACCAAGGACTGAGAAGTCACCTCTACGGTAAAGGTAAAGGGCAGAAGCCTCACGACATTTGCACAGCCGATCTATGTCATAAATGCCATCGAGCATTTGATAATTATGAAGTAGGCGAAGGGTCGGACATTCAAAAGAAGATAGATGCCAGTGAGCAGTTCCAACATCTTATCCTCCAGACGATTATCCGAAGAATAAACGAGGGGGTTATTAAGTTATGAAAATATTCCTGAATAAACTGCACGACGAATCCAAGTTAAGCAGAATTATTCTTTTCCTCCAACAAACATTACCCAGCAGGACAGAGGAGATTTCTTCTCTTACTGCTGACATGTCATATGGAATGACCCTCGAACTAAAGCCACAAAAAACCAACCGATCAAGACCGCAAGAAAACTACTATAGAAAGTGGTCACGAGAATTTGGCAAGCATGTCGGTCTCACTCCTAATGAAATGCACGAAGAGATACTGTGCATTCACTTCGGCAGTGAAGATATCGATACCCCTTTCGGGGTCAAGCGCAGGCCAACGCAGCGCAGCACCCAATCTAACCGAGAGCAATATACCGACCTTATAGAGACGTTAATACGAGTTGCGGCAGAGATGGAATTTAACATTCCAGAGCCTGCTATTGATGACGCTTGACATAAGACATAGTATGTGATAACATCGAGATTCTTTATTTAACTATGGAAAAGGAAAGGACGATGACTAAAGAAATTATGGTAGATACGCAGGAGGCTTTAAAGCTTAGTCGTACACAAAAACAAAATCTGGAAGACGAGATAACTAGGCTCAAAAAGCAACTAAATGCTGCGCGAGATGCAAAAGTAAGTTGCAGAGAGGACATTAAAAACCTAGAAGCTGAGGAAGCAAAAATAGCCAAGGCCAACGAGAAACGCGAGGCCAATAAGACGCGCTATCAGATAAGAAAGATTTGCAAAGCATACGACATGAACTACGAGGACGATCATGAGTATTATTACGACAACGGCGTACCCGTTAGGTATAGCAAATGGTGGGTGAGTCCACCCACATGGTTGGAGGGAGACGATCCGCTAGAGGATGGGCATTTCGCTCATAGACTTTATGAAGTGTTGTGGCTACTAGAGTTCTATGCCAAGCATCACCCAGACCATCCCGATCATGCGAAACGGGAATACAAAGCTCACAGTCCACACTGCTAAATGTATAGATATTAAGGAGGTTTTGATCATGAAAAGACAAGACATGTTTATACAAAAGAAGGTGATGGACGAGAAGGTTGCCTGCTCTTGCAGCGATAGGCTCAAAAGCACAGTGATACGCGCCAACCAAGTCCCCATAATCTATATGGGAGATAGAAATTTAGACTCCGATCCTGTCCTTAAATACAAACCAGAAAAGGGGAACGAGCCAGTTTTGGTATCGCAGGCAATCCACAATGAGTATGTGTTCATGACAAGCTTAACCGGAGATCAATTGGATAGGGAGCTAAGCATGGATAGGCTAAATATCTGGGTGTATTTATGCCACTGGAATGGGCCGGAAGGTTTTGAGAAAATGAGCGGTCTTGCCTTGAACGGGGTACTAACCGAGGATGTGATTAAAGAAATGGACTGGACGCAACGTCCAGCCACATTTATGACCATGATTGTGGATCACGAACGAATGGGCTTATGTGCGGAGTGGAGCGGGGTACTAACCGAGGATGTTTATAAACGGACTCACTACTCACTATCGCCAACCGAGGAGTGTGAAGATTACTATGCATATCAAAATATGGACTGGAGTAATAAAAAATCAGGTGAGAAATTCATGGGCTTGGTTACAGACATAGCCATGCGTGTGCTTGTAGGTGTACGCGGGTTAAACAACTACTTAAAATATGAGGATAAGCATCTAGTAGAGGTGCTGCCTGCAAAACCTAAGCCGCAACGCAATACCCCGCTAACCAAGAACCGTCCGTGGCTTAACGCAACAGGCCCACATGTATTGCTCTTAGACCGTATGCCTACTACACAAAGAGAGCATCAGGGAGGCACTCATGCCAGCCCGAAACCCCATCGTAGAAGAGGACACTGGAAGACTTTGCAGCATCCTAAGTACAGGCATCACCCTCAATATCAAAAGAAAATCTACATTAAGCCTAGCTTTGTGGGGCCATCGGAAACGAAATATCAAGGCAATATCTATCGTCTTGTCCAGCCGCTAGAGGATTCATAATAGTGGAGAATACGCAAGGGACTGAAACCCCCTATTTAAATCCGGGTGCATCTCTTGCTATTGACTTGTTAATAGTAACGAAACAGTGAAACGAGACAAACCGAAAAACCGAGAAACGGAACAACTATAACTTTTGGAACAAGGGAATAAATGAATATACAAAGAGAATCATTTGAAAGGCTGGTGGAGGATCGAGTTATGAGAACCAGCGATATGTTTAAGCTGCTAACCAAGCTTGTTGGCTGCGCTACTGAGCTGAGCAGGGATGAGGTTGAGGAGGTCATCTCTCATCTGGATGAGCAGTGGGATCGTACCAAAGAGATATTGAGAGTCACGCCAGTTAAGGTTGACTGGAAGCTATCCGATAGCCCTCCCATAGATATTGATAAAGACATTTTGTTAAGGAGAATTGAGATAGCATGAAGAAGATAAAGATTATAGTTGAGTTTGAGGGCGACGAAACCGAAGGGCAGGAGCTTTTTGACTTGCTTCATGAGATTAAGGACAGGCTTAGGCCAGAAAACAGAAGCGATGATGAGGAGGACTTAGATGAATAACCCTACTGTTAACAGCTTAGAGGGAGTGCTGGCCCTCAGAAGAAAACGGTTTTTAGCGTGGCTTAAAAAGAATCCAGATGTCTGGACTGAGTTTGTATCGATGTCTTTCGAGGCTATAGGCAACGGGCGTAAGCATTATTCAGCTTGGTTAATTGCGGCAGTCATTCGGCACAGGCATGACATTAAAGCGAGTGATGGGGAGTTTAAGATATCCAACGAGAGGATTGGTTGGCTGGCCCGATTTTTCCACCATAAGTACCCAGAATACAAAGATTTCTACGCAACTAGGCTAATGAAAGAAGAAAGGCTATTGACGGAACTCAAAAGTAGAAGTAATGTTGTTCATCTCTCTCTCAGAGGGGACAGAGAAGGTTAAGGGGTTTTCCTTTACCCCCATAGGCGCTTTAGCGGTAGCGTGACCGATACCGCTTCTATTTTTCTCTTCCTATAGTCTCATCATATCTTTTATTAAATCGACCATAGACGTTATCTTTAAGCTCTTGCAATGATTCCTCTTGATCCAGAAGTTTCAGGCGAACAGCCACATCAGTGGTTTCAAGCATCCTCTCTCTGACTATATTTAATCTTTTGTTAATTCCTCTGATTCTCTTTTCCGTAGCGCTTAACATCCCGCCCATACGCAGGTAAGGAAGATTTTTGGTTCTGTATTGAACTCTTTCTGAGCCTCTGATGTCTTCCATCCTATCTGCCTTCTGCCCAATAACGTCCTTGCGCCTATAGAAATCAGACTGTCCTTCCCTGTTATTGGCTTCTGTCATGATTTTTCTTTTGAAAGGAATCTCTCGGTCTTCCAGTTCCTCTCCATCTCTGAGCTTACGAATATATTCAGAGCTTCTTACTCCGAACATGCCAGCACCACCAGTAAAGGAATTTATCAAGTGGTTAATCGTATCTGGGCTTATATCCACAGGGCCAGACTCACGAGGGTTTCCTCCCTGCAAAGAGTCAGATGGGCCTAAAGTCATCTCGTTAAGAAACTGTGCTGAATTTTTCATCCACTGAGGAGTTAGGCGCATTCCTTTTGCGCTGTCAGGAAGAGGTGTAGCCGTAGGAAACCCATCGCGATATATAGGGGAGCCAAAATGGTTTTCATTAACAGCCATTTCCAAGAAAGGCTTTCCAAATTGAGGAGTAATAGCTTTCGTAGCCACCGTTAGCAAGTCTTCAGATTGAGATACTCCGATGGGAGCAAACGATCCTATCGTTGCTGATAACAAGTCAATGGCAGCTTCTTCTATTGATTTTTGACCCGACTGTACTTCAAAAATATTCAAGCCAAGAACATGGACAACATTGTATCCATAAGGAAGCGGTACTTTCCATGCCTCTTCTGGATTAGCATCGCTATTGAGTACAGTCTTCATGACAATCATGTTTCTTTCTTTTTCGTAATCTGGAATCCCGTCATAATAACTGCGACCAGTAGTCGGGTCTTCATCGCTTGTATCTTCATTTAACTGGGTAAGAAGGTAAGAAAGACTAGCCATAGCCACAAGCATAGATTGCTTGCGTCCTGAAGAAAGACCTCTTACAAAGTTAGCAGAGCCTTGGACAGAGGCGTTAAAGAACAAGTAAAGAGCATTGGCTGTCTCGCTCATATTGCCTTTACGATTAAAGTTTACTGTTAAGTTCTTTGCTAGAGTTGCTGCTTTTGCGTTAGCTAATTCGACAGAATCGCCATTCTTTAAGAATTGTTTTCTTGAAGCCTTAAAGGTAGCAAAGCGCACCCCGTTTTCTACAGCGCCGTTTATGTCACTAACAAATCCTGTTGTCGCCCTCCACGCTTGGCGAGAGTTGCCTTTGAAGGTTCCTCTTGCCATCTCATCAAGTGCATTCATTTGCTGAGCAGTTTCTTCTGGGCTTTTCGCATAAAAGAAATCAGTCTTTGCACCTGACTCTAGGTAAGCATCCCAAAGCTTTTGGGTCTCAGCATTTAGGTTTCCTCTACGAAACCCCTTATATACCTGAGCCACGCTAGGCAAAACATCCTTAATTACATTGAGCTTAAACCAACTGTTTACATCTTTCGCCTTGCCGCCTTTCATGTTTTGTTCGCCAACCAAGTTGGCAAGGGCCGTTTGAACGTCTCGACTAAAGTTACTAAAGATAAATTCAGGGTTATAGCTAGTGTTTACTGCTGACAAGAACCGATTAAGACCGCGAAGAGTATGGACTATTATATTAGCCTCATTGGTGTCCATTCCGAGCAACGCCTCACGAAGGCGCTTGTTCTTGATGATAAATTCTATTTGCTTGCCATCTTTCTTGAAGCCTATAGAGGTAGGAAGAGTCTGCCCATAAAATTGCTTAGAGCTAGTGTCTTCATCTTGCTTTATCATCCATACATCATCATTTGGATTGGCTTTGATAAGATCATAAAGCCTTTCACCAAGCTGCTTATTCTTAACGCCTCGCGCCACGGTACTCATTCTGGCTGAATAGGCATTAGCCAAAGGATCAAACGCTTCAGACGTTCTCCCTGATATTTTCTTGCCTTCTGCCCCTTTAACGCTGTAGTTGTTTACAGCGCTAGGAACTCCGGCTCTGGCATTCTTCTCTATAAGAGCTTCTTCATCCTCAGTCAGCGGAATAGTGGAATCCTCCACACGGCCTTTGAGCGGAGCATAATACTTAAACTTTTTTATTAAACTATCGTATTGTTCTTGAGAAAGAAGACCGCTATCGAGACTAAACTTCAAGGTCTTTCGTGTGAACGTGTCAAAGTCAGCAGCTACCGATGACATGTTAACAGCAAGACTATTGCCTCCTTCCCAAGACTTTGTTCGAGCATTCCATGTCATTCCATAGTCTGCTGCCATCCTTTGTCTTACATAGTCATCAGTAAGATTGTTTCCGTCTAGCTGCCCTGAACCAAAGATATCAAGCTCTGGGCTGTAATCCTTAGTGCCTTTAAGAGACTGGTTAATCTCTCTTACTTTGGCATTCCGCTCTATGGCATGTCGCAAAATTAAGAAGTTGTTAAATTCATCACGAGAGACATTCATCTTACTCAGCTTATTTAAAAGCGGGACTATCTCATTGACCTCTATATTGTTAAATTCATTGCCGACTATTCCGGTAATAGATTCAATTCCATCATAGGCAGAATCAAGAGTAACAATCCCATCAATGCCAGCTCCTTCCGCGAGACCCTCCTCTATGCGTTTAAGACCAATGAACTTATCTTGTATATTAAAGATAAAGTTATCAAACCTTCCCTTAATAGGATTCCAAGAGCCAGCATTTACAGGGTTAGTAATTCCGTTAACTGCATTAGAGCCAGCAGCACCACCACCTTGAGTTGCTACAACCTCTTGAACGCTATCGCCCAAATCAGTATCTTTTAATAAAGTCATCGCTGCATTAATTGAGTCTTGAATTTCTTGCTGAGCCTGCTGCTGAGTTATCCCGGTGACAGGTCTTATCTTTGATTTGTCAGTAGCAATTGCTTGCTCGCTGATTTCAGTTGTTGGTGACTCGTTAGCAGCATTCTCTGACTCCCCAGAAACACCCGGAGCTGGAAGTAAAAGAGCCTCCTCTAAAGCTGCATCTTGTGTACCCGAAGAGCTTTCTGGAGAACCTTTTAGACTAAAAACCGGAAGCTTTGTTGGCTGAGCAAAGTCAGAAAAACGGTTTATGTTTTTATAAAAAACACGCCTGTCTCCAGCTTTCATCCTTTTATAGTCGCTAATCCCAGTAAAAGCCTTGAGCAAAGGTTTCATTTCTTTGGAGTTCATAGCTGACGTAATGTTTTTTTCTTTAAGAAGCTCGTTCAATCCGTCAAGAGACACCTCTTTAGGTGCGCCTTCTGCTGCGCGATAAACGCCACGGTTCAGAAGAGTCTTCATCTTTTTAGGATTTCCTTTCTCTCGTTGAGAAATAGGAATCGTTCGAGATGACATTGAAGCTTGCAGTTCTATTTCAGGAGTTATTACCTGAGTGTCAGCAAGATTGCCAAAGTTTTTGCCAAGGATTACGCGAGCCTCAGCCATAGAAAACAGACCTTTTGGAGGCAAGCCTTTCTCCCTGCGCTTGTAATTTACACGTTGAGACGGAGTAAAAAGACGCATCATCTCAGCGTTGCTTTTTGCTCGATTAGCCAGAGAGCCTTTAGTTAAATAGTATTCTGCACTTTTAAGAGAAAGGTTTTTAATACCCTGTCTGCGCCTGTCATTTACTATTGACTCATCAGTAGTAGCGTCAGCGGCTGCATCGATCTCTACGGAAGTTACTTCGTTATAGCGGGGATTAAGAGCGCGATTACCTATTGCCAAATAGTTGCGTATGGTAGAAGTGTCTTTGTCACCAAGATTGCTATTGTTAATACTATCATTGGCTGAATTGACAGCCTGTTGATCTAGTTTGGTTTGATTGAGCCTAAGAGCTAACTGTCTTGAAGGCTCTGCTTCTGTGACTGGTGCGCCATAAGACTCTCCATCACTGCCTATAACCTGATAACCGATTCCATTTGGTATAGCCTCCGACACAAAGCTAACTTCTTTTATCGGATCAATAGCTTTGACGATTGAGCGAGCTTCTGCCTCAATCTCGGTTACATCTAAATCTCTTGGTGGCGCTGGCGGTGGAGGAAGATCAGCAGACAAGTCGGCTGGCCCGGCGTAGTCTTCTAGTCCTGACATGTCAATATCAGGATCGAGAGCATCTCCAAGCGCAGACTGAGTGGCAATCTCTATATCACTGTCAGCAAATAATGAATTGTTTCTTTCTATTTGATCTTGAATTTTTTGATTTTCTTGGTCTATCTTTTCTTGTTCACGCTTGGCAATTAACGCTTGTGCATCATCGTTTATTCTTCTGTTTTGTCTTCCTCTTAACGCGCCTGTGCCGCCTCCAAGGATTAGACCGGCACCACCCTCAAATACACTTTGACCAATAACGCCTTCCATAAGGTCAACTTCAAAGCCCTTTCTCTGCTTTGCTAGGTTGGAGGCAAATTGCTGCTGTCCTGCCTGCACAGCTTCAGGAACTGATTCAGCCACCATGCCGCCAACAATGGCCTTCATCCCGACTGGAAGAACGGCATTCTGCGAGACTTTTTTTGTAATTAATTGAGTTATTCCTTTCTCAATACCAAACCTAGCCGCAACTCCGCCTAAAACTCCGCCCAAAGCTATTTGGTCTATATTCTCGCCTAGATAACCCTGCGCTTCTTCTGCTATCTGTTTAGCTGTCTCAGGGTCAACGCCTTGTTGGATATACTCATCCTGAACCACATCGAAGATTGTGCCTTTTATCAACCCCACACCAGTCGTAACACCAAGAGCTGCTGGAACAGTAGCGGCGGCTATCGGCCCTGCCACTGCTGATAACACGCCAGCAGCAACAAAAGGAACTGCTGACCCACCGAATTGAGCAATCGTATCAACTGGAGCAACGGTTAGAGCTTTAAGGCCAGCAACCACCTGATCTTTCACGCCCTTCCCTTCGGCATCCTCGAATATTTTTGCTATTTCTTCTTGTTGATCGCGTGATCCGGCAGAAATCAGAGAGCCTAAATAATCTTCAACACCCATAAGGGTCTGAGCTACAGGATTGTTAGCACCAAAAACTTGCGTCCCCATGCGCGTCATTTGAACAGCGCCCTGACCAAACAATAGAGGAACATCTGCCGCTTCTCGAAGGAAAGAGCTTTCTTCTGTATCGCTTTTGGAAACAAGATGCTCAGCAAGTTGAGAATAGCTAAGCCCATCTTCAACAGCCAATGCCAGATTAAAGCCTTGCTCCTCACTTAAATGCTGAGCTATTTGCTGATCACTAAGACCATCTTGTTTTGCTAATGCATAATTAAATGCCATTAATTTTCCTACATATCATATTTGCCGCTGCTCAAATTACCTTCTAATGTTTCTAATGAACTACCTTCAGGCTCTCCCCGCTGAAGACTAATAGGAGCAACGTCAGTCCCTACAGTCGCCATATTATAATATCTAACGTAAGCCTCTGCTCTCTCTAGTGGAGTGTCAAAAATCACATCACTTAACATTTCCTCGGCAACAGCTCTTGCTCCTACCCCCTGACGAGTAACATCTCTTGACTGTAAGTCTGCGTTTGCTTGAATTTCAGCGGCAAGCTTTCTTTCGTTAAGATCAAGAGCAGCCATCGTGGAAACATTCTGCGCTCTGCTGGCAAGTTCTGCCTGCTCAATCGACCTGCCCTCAGAGCCAAGCGCAAGCTCTGTTTCTCGAAGCTCTTTCTTTCTTGCCAACACATCAGTAGTAGCTGCGTCAAGACCTCCTGCCATGTCGCCGCCAGCTATGCCAGCTCCCAAACGCATCATTGCTCCATAAAAAGCATCGTTCTGAGATTGATTGCGAGTAGTCTCAAGAAGGTTTTGCAATTCTGCGGCGCGAGCGTCAGAAATAGCAGTTCCTTGTTCCATAATAGATTCTAAATTATCTATAAAGCGCGAAGAGTCTGTTTTAACTGCATTAGTTTCTTTCACATCTGAGTTTGTATAAAGGACGTTTTCTGCATCTTGAAGTTCTTTTAGTCGCGTAAATTTCTGATTATCTGTCTCGACTGCGGGAGTGTCTGTGGGAGTGAAAACACTTTCGGCTTTTGGATCAAAGCCTAATAAATCAGTTAGCCCCTCATTCGTTATCGGATCAACAGTTAATAGACTGTTGATTTCTGCATCGGACATACGGCCATCAGATTCATTTGATGCTATTTCAGGAGTAGTAATTTCCGCAGGAGCATTTGGATCGTAGTAATCCAGCTCATCCAAGGGAGTGGTTGCATATTCAACAAATTGGTTGGCTAGTGCTGGGATATCTAGCTCAGTTTTTTCTGAGGAAATACGCTCTCTTTCTGATTGCCGCGCCATATTGGCTGCGGCTCTCGCGCTAGTGGGCTGAAAAAGACTTTTTAGTCCTTGAACAAACGGATTATTTGAGATTTTATCGAAAGTCTCTGAGGCTCCAGCGCTTAGTGCATCTCCTAACTCGCCCGGAGCATCACTTACATCAGAGATATACTGTGAAATTCTGTCTCCAGTTTCCGAAGAGCCTGCCTTTAGCGCATCTGAAATATCAATTCCCGCATCACCTACACTAGAAATGTAGTCATTAAAAATTTGAAGGTTATCGCCTCTACCTAAATTGTTTTTAGGCAGATTTTTGTTTGCAAAGTTAGCTATATCTTCGACTGAAGGAACAAGCTTGTCTGTCATTAAATTTTTCGCACCTGTGAATACTTGAGAAATTACATTTCCCTGCTCATCAGCATTCGTATCACCCATCTCCATAGGGAAAATTCTACCTTGGCCCGATCCTTCTTTTGACGCTATGTAATTTCCAAGCTTGGCAAGTTCTTCCGCCGAATAATTAGCTGCTTTCTCGCCATTGTCTATTAGGTATTGCACTGCTTTTTTTACTGCTTCAGAATTTTGTTGATTTCTCAAGATGTTGGCTTTGTTAATATCCGCCGCAGTGTTTCCTCTGGGAAACTGCCCAGCTTCCTGCATTTTTATCACGCCGCCAGCGTTATATCCTTGAACTCCCATCCCGCCCAACCCTTGCGTCCCACCACCCACGGGGAGTGCAGGAGCAGGAAGGGCAGGCGGGGCGGAAGACCTTTGTGGCGAAACACTTGCCAGTCCTTCAGCCATTATATTAGAGGCAATACTAGGTCTCTTTTTAGGCTGCTCAGTAGCCTCATATTTTTTCCGCATCTC
>Ga0208814_1000834_pt1 | contig 16325 bp, 21 predicted proteins | sample MalvirAntarct_55_FD_184253 | JGI IMG/M metagenome (GOLD analysis project Ga0208814, IMG submission 184253) | Marine viral communities from the Global Malaspina Expedition - Malaspina viral metaG Antarct_55 (SPAdes) (version 2) | ecosystem: Environmental > Aquatic > Marine > Oceanic | place...
GCTTATGCTATGGCTCTAATGGCTTTAGGGAAAGGCATCTCTGATGGTGACACCGCAGGCGGATTGCAGAATGCAGGAATAGCTATGAACGCTATGCAAGAGCAGAATGCAGACCGAAGAGACAAGGCCTTAGATAGAGAGATAACAAGTAGTTACTATAAAGACAAGTTAGCTGAAGCTAGAGCATCGCAAAACATTAGGGTTCAATCGGCTGTTGAAAGTGCTATGACAGAATGGAACAATGCTAATATGGATGCTACCCCAGAACAGCAAGCAACAAAAAGACAAGAACTTTTAAAACGGTATCAACTTTTAGGTGATACTACCTCGACAGGGAGCGACATTAATAATCAAAGAAATGCCGCAAATGCTAGTTTTAATGATTTAAAAACTATCTAAGGGTAAGCCATGAATGTAACGCTACCTAATGGGTTTGTTGTAAATGACGTCCCAGATGACATGACTCAAACTGAGCTTAAGAGAATAGCTATTTTAAATAATCTGGCTACTCCTGAAGATTTTGGGGATGACCCTTTTGCTGATGAAAGAACTATTGCAGGCTCTGCGGTTGAGTTTGCAAAAGCCATTCCTCGCGCATTTGCAGGATCGTTCTTAAGTGCAGGGGAAGGATTGGCAGAACTTGCTGATGCAGGCGCTAACGCTATTGGTCTTGACGAGTTAATAGATAGCGGTGATGACAACGAGCTTGTTCGTCTAGCAAGAGAAGGCCGGGAATCGATTAACTCTAGCGCATTAGGCGCGGATGAAGCTTATCAGGATCAGTGGTCTACAAAGTTTGGTGAGGGCATTGGCTCACTGGCATCCTTCTTTACTCCCGCAGGGGCTGTAAAGCTTGTAGGGCTTACAGGAAAAGCGGCAAGCACAACGCAGTTAGCAGGGGGACTTACACTTGCAGGCGGTGCAGGAGCAGGAGATCAAGCTCAGAGAATCGAAGCCGCTAGAGCGCAAGGCATTAAAGTATCTCAAGAACAAGAAGATGCTTCTATAGGGATGGGTACTCTAATAGGGTTTAGTGAGCTTGCTCCAGTAGCAGGATTGCTTAGAAAGATTAGTGGAACCGCTTCAAAGCAAGTTAAAGACAACATAATGTCAAGAATACTATCAGGTCTAAAATCTGGAGGATTTGAAGGGCTTCAAGAGGTTACTGCGAACATCGCTCAAAATGCTGTTGAGAGAGGCGTGTACAACGAAAACCTTGCTGTTGATGATTCAATGATAAATGCTCTAACTTCTGACGAGTTTACCGTTGGAGCGGCAAGTGGTTTTGTTGCTGATATAGTTCTTACCTCCATTGCTTTACGCAGGAACAGGTATGCCACTCAAGCAGAAAAAGATTATGAAGGAGAATTAAGAGTTGCAAGAGATGAGCGTATTGTTTCTGGTGAGCAGGCTGTATCTGACTTTCAGACGGCTGAAGCGCAAAGTGCTGAACAAAGAGCGCAAGAAGAACAGGGATTAGACTTTCAACCAACTCAAGCAGTTGCCGATCCAAGTCAAATTGATCCCCCAAGTCCTGAACAGATAACTAGGCAGTTAAGAAGAACAGGAAGATACCTTGAGGTAACTGATGCAACCGATCCTGATAACGTAGAAACATATCAGGCTGAAGAGAAGGTTCGCAAAAGAAAGATTAAAGGAAAGAATGTAGAGACTCGTTACATTATTGACTTTGATGCTAATGGAAAGCCTCAAGAAAAAAGAATATCAGTTAATGGCGCACCCAATCCTAATATTTCAGTACAAGAGATTAACCCTCCTTCAGAGAATTTTCAGCCTGCAATTAAGCCAAACCCACCTAAAGATTACGCCAATCACATATACAGGGTTTTAGGTCGATCATTCCCTACAGCAGGGTCTTTTCAAGTAGACATTTTGCCTAGTGCAAAAAAAGCTCTTGAGCTACAGAATGCAAGAAGGCAACAGCAGAGCGAAAGCGACATAAGGCGTTTAGGTGAAGAATTAGAATCACTAAAAGAATCTGAGCTTGCTAGTGGCGAACAGTCTCTAGATAGCAATCAAGTTATACACACAAGTCCTGATGGTAAAAAAACTTCATTCGGAAGAAATGTTAAATCTCTAGAGGAGGCCTCTGTACTAGCAGGAAGGTTGAATGAGAAGATTATAGACTCTCAAGTTAACAACTCTGTCACTCAAGTTATTAACAACTCCACAGAAAGCTATTCTCCCGAAGTTAAGAGTACGCTTGTTACCTACGGTGACACTATTCTTCATCCTAACGAGTCAACCTTTACTGCAAGCGCAATAGACTCTGCGGCAGGAACTACTATCTCACAAGGATACCAAGAGAATTCTTCGGCAAAAGATTTAGTTACTGAAGGCGTTTCTACTAGAAAAATGACTGCATCGCAGAAGCTTAATGCGAAGCGTATTGCTAAAGGGTTGCCTGAGGCTACAACATTTACTCCTGCGGAAGCTAAGTCTGTTCTTGGCGATAACTTTAGCAAGCTAATACGACCGCCAGAAACTTTAGAGAATGCCATATATAAAGCAACCTCTCGAAAAAACAACAAGAAAAAAGATGAATTTGTTTTAGAATCTGGCAACGGAGACACGATAACCGAAAGACCACCTACAAAAACTGAAGCTTTAGCGCAGTTAGATAAGGTTGGTGGAAGACGTAGAAATATTAAATTTGCAACCATACAAGAAGCTAGAGCCTACGCCAAAGAGATTAACGCCAAAGAAAAAATATTTGTGCATTCAGACTCTGTGCTTGAGAGCGGAAGCAAAGATGCAAAGCTGAGTGTGGTTATTGATGCGTTGCAAAAAAACAACATAGCCAATGAGGTTGGTTCTCCTGAGATTAGAGCTTTAGCTGAAAACTTTACTGGCGTTAAGGCTACAGGTAATAAAAGAATATCAGACATGAATCAGGGCGAGTTAAAGGCTTTGGTTTCAGGTATCAGGTCATTGCCACGTTTTGATGTGCCAACCAAGATACCCTTGTTTAAGCACAACAGGTACACATCTGATCAGTTTGGTGCGGCATTAGAGTTTGTTAGGCAGAATAACAATGACACTACCGACCTTGCAGGCATTGCTGAGGTCATAGGATTAGACTTTAGAAACGATCCGCAAGCATTAAAGATTGCACAAGTCTTAGCTAAAGATTTAAAGGTTCATTTAGAGCCTGTTAAAAACATGCCTAAAATTAAACCTGCTGAACCTATCCCTCAAGGGCAGAGTGTAGCTGTTTACCAAGAACCTGCGTTTGGTGCGGAATCAAACCTTAATATTGACAAGTTAACAGCAATACTAAAGACCCGGATGAAATCGTTTGGGCTTGGAGATATTGGTCTTAATGTAAGCAACTCATTGCGTAGTGTTGCAAGGAATGATAAAAACGAACTTGTTTTTGACGTAGTTGTTCTTAAGGAAAAAGATGAATCCGGAGAGTTAGCAAGAAATCCAGACGGAACTCCATTGATGAGGGCTGTAAGAGATAATCAAGAAACTAACTCTCCTTCCCGACTAAAAGAAAGAAGGGTTCTTGGATATTACTCACCTAGCATAAACTCTGTGTTTTTGGGTGTGGATGCAGTGGTTGGTATAAAAAACATGACTCCTGCTCAACAAGAATCTGAGTTTATAAAGATATTAGATCATGAAATGATTCATGGTATGAGACAGCTTGACTTATGGACTGAGAAAGAATGGCAGTTGCTGTCAAGTCTTGTTAGCAAAAAGCAAAGCGCGAAAGGCGGAAGTTTCTTACAAAATGCTCAAAAAGATTATAGTAACGAATCTAGCGTTGTTCAGATGGAAGAAGCTATTGTTGAGATGACAAGAGAAGCAAGATCAGACCCAAAAATAATAACTGGAAGGCCAAGAACTTTATTAAAAAGAATATCAGATTTTTTTACTAAGTCAGTTAGCGCAATTAACGGGTTTGGCTTTAATTCTTTTGACAGTGTTATACAGGGAATAGAGTCTGGATCAATAGGCTCAAGAGAGAGAGGCCCAGTAAGAACTCTCCTAGAAACCGAAAGATTGACTGGTACGCCATCTTTTAACGCGCAAGTACAAGCAAGTCCTGCTGTAGCTCAAAGAGATGAGCGAGAAGCTGTGCCAGTGCAGGACGGACAGCGAATGGGGGACTTTGCAAACGTAGACTCTGTGATTATGGAGTCCAGAACTCAAGACCCTACAAAATTAACTCAGACTGTTTTAGATTCTCCTACTGGTAAAGAGCAAGCAAAGGATTTTCTATCTGATGGTTATACGTCAAGGGACTCTATTGCAGAAATACCTGAAGGCGCTATTGAATCTGTTGTTGAAGAGAACATTAAGATAGCAAAATCTATGCCCAAGAATCAAGTTCCTGAGTACAGCGTTCAAGCTGAACCTCGATCTCAGTATGTTGCTCAAAACCCAGACAAAGGCGTTAAGTTAAGCCCTAATGACGATAAAATGTACTCAAGACAGAATGAGCCTGAGTACAATCCAAGGGCTAAGGCCGCGTTAGATAAGCTTGCTAAAGATTCAGAGAATGCCCCTGCATCTACCGCATATTTAGATGTCACCAGTACAGGCCCGATAGGTTTGTTTTTACAAAAACAGAAAGCGAAGTACATTAACAAGTGGGCTAGGCTTGAATCTATCTATCAAACCGGAGGGTTTAGAGATGTGCTTGCTGACTCAAGCGCATTGGCGGCGGCAATGTTTGCAGACAGGTCAAGAGGAATAACCTCTGAAACCCTAAAGAGCGGATATGTGTCTTATAAGAATGGTATCACTAAGGTAGAGAAGTTTGTCCACAACGGAAGGGAATACAAAGGTCTAGTCGATGTTATGTCTCCCTTGTTTACAGGGGGAAACAAATACGGTGTTGATTTAGAGCGACTAGCTCAAGGGTATGCCATTGCAAAGCGATCTCAAAGACTAGAAGCTGAGGGTAAGGCTGTCCCTGCGGATACAACTAGCTTGGCCGACATTCAAGCTGAAGTAGACAAGTACACAGATGAGAACGGAAATTCAATCGTTGAGGAATGGTTTAATACTTGGCAAGCATATAACGCTAAGACTGTAGAGTTTCTTATGGACACTGGAGTTCTTGATGCTGAAACGGCTCAGGATTGGATCAATCAATCTGATTACGTTCCGTTCTATCGGCAGGCAGATAACCCCGATGGCAAAGATAAGATGCCAAAAATATTCTCAGGAATGACTAGTGCCGCTACATTTAAGGAGTTAAAAGGAGGAGAGACTGCTGTAACCGTTCCTCTTCTTGACGCGATAACTAGAAACTTAGATGCGGCTGTAAGCATGGGCATGAGAAATGTGGCTCAACAACGAATTGTTAGAGACATGAATTCACTTGGTTTAGCTAGAGAAGTAACGGCAGGGCAGACAGGCACGAATGTTATTAACTTTAGGGTTGATGGCAAGAAGAGAAGCTTCTCAATTGATGACCCCTTGATGTATGAATCAATGCAGTCACTTGATGGCGGTGGTATGGAGAAGATGCTGACAAGTATTGTCGGAGCGCCATCTAACATCTTAAGAGAAATGATTACACGCGATCCGGGCTTTATGATTGTTAACATGATGAGAGATACATTGTCATCATACGTAACCTCTGGGGCTAGTTTTATTCCGGTTTATGACACCGTTAAGAATGCGCTTAGTGGCGTTGATGCTTTATCAGCTTATGGCGTTGTTGGTGGATATGACTTTAGTTCTGACCCTGATAATATTTTTGAAGACTTTCAGAAAGAGATGGGTCGTAGAGGCTTGGGTGATGGGTCGGGCAACATGGTAACAAAACCCTTCATCAAACTCTGGGATACTTTAGGTAGAATGACAACGGCATCTGATGCGGCAACAAGAAAAGCTGTATTTGATGACGTTCTTGCAAGAACTGGTAATGAGGCTGAGGCCGCTTACCAAGCCCTTGAAGTTATTAACTTCTCAAGAAGAGGCAACAGTCCTGTAGCTCGCGTAGTGACAGCCGCTATTCCTTTCTTAAATGCAAGATTTCAGGGTCTAGATGTATTCTATCGCTCTGCCGCAGGGCAATATAACGCCAACAAAGACATGTCCAAAAGAAAACAACAGCAAGTTTTTACTACAAGGGCTTTGACTTTAGCAGGATTAACTGGATTGTATTGGATTTTAGTTAGTGATGATGATCAGTACAAAGAGGCTGATGAATTTACCAGAGACAACAACTGGCTTATCCCTACTCCTTGGGGTGTTCCTGCAAAGATACCTATTCCTTTTGAGGTTGGCCTGATGTTTAAAACCTTCCCTGAAAAAGCTCTTGCTGTGGCATTTGATAAGTCTACAGGCAGAGAGGCCGCTCAATCAGCGTTCACAGGACTCACAGGCACATTAGCTATAAATCCTTTTGGGGCGCAAATAGTTAAGCCTTTTATTGAGGCAGGATTTAATTACAATATGTACACTGGTAACGCCATCGTATCTAAGTACCTAGATGGTAACTTGCAGGATGCCTTTATCGACAGAACCAGTACAAACGAGTTGGCTAGAACAGTCGGTGAGATGCTTGACGTTAGCCCTCTTAAGGTTGAGCATGTTATGAGAGGGTACACAGGAACAATAGGAACTTACATTCTAGGCGCGGTTGATGAGGTACTGAGAAGCCCTGCACTTACTGGGGATAAAGAACTTCAAATGCCTTCACGCCCTGTAACAGAGTTTCCAATCATGAAGAGATTCTTTGCTAACTCCAAGAACGCAGGCGCAAAAGAAGATTTCTACGAACTTAATGCAGAGATAAAAAAGATTGTAGGAACTTTGAGCGACCTAAAGAGAGATGGGAGAATGGACGTTTATAAGAGATACTTAGAGGGTCGAGAGCATCTTGTTGGTATGAAGGGTAACGTAAGTTACATTGCTGAGAAGCTGTCAAAAATAAGAAAGCAACGTGATCAGATTATGCGATCTAATTTAAGTGCTGACGATAAACGAGAAAGGATTGATCTCTTGCAAGAGGCTGAAAAGAAATTCTTAAGGGCAACGTCAATCCTAAAGAAGAAGGCAGACCTGCCCGTGTTTGATACTCTTTATAGATAACAAGTTAAGAGTAAGGAGTAAAGTTAAAGATAGCCGCACCTTATGGGTTATCTTGCAGTTGATGCTCTAACTACTAACAGTGGTGGTTGAGAAAATTGTCCGCATGATTTCACACTTATGGGCGAACGGAGCTTCATAATCTCTTTTTCATGTGCTTCTATAAAAGAAGGGGAACAACCCGACGCCACCACTCACCGAATCTTTCATTCGCCTTATTTTTACTCTACCTCACTCATTTAAACTTGTAAACCATAAGCCGATACCAAAGACTTTCAATAGGTAACATCTCATCATGGTTCATAAACAACCTGTCGCCATACCCAAAATCAGCGGCCTGACTTTTATCTGCAAATGTTTTTCTATCCATCCAACCGTTTATTCTCATGACACTAGGGTCTGGTGTCCTACCAACTAATACAGCAATGTTGGATTTAAACTTATCCATAGTATCGAATATTAACTTTCCATACTCAGCGTTGTTGAATTTAACATCAATTGTTATGTCATCAAACCAAAGGTCAACGCCCCCATCAGTAAGAACATTAACAGTAGGCAGGTGCAGGTTAAATAATCTAGCAACTGCGAACTCTGCCTTAAATCCGTAAATATTAGCCTCAACCCTTGATTGATTGTTATTGTGTAATCTTGGCTTGAATCCCTGCATTTCACACAACTTAACCGTATCTGCACCCATCATCTCGCAGTTATGCAGGTCTTGCTTGCTTAACTTGATTAACATTTGCTTTTCTCATTCTTTTTAATCCATTCATTAACAGACCTATCATAATTATTTGTTTTCCTGTCCTCCATGTCTGATAACTTAGTCTTTCTTCTAGTTCCCCTGATTACCTTTCCCCCACCAAGATCGTTAGCCACACAAATGCCTTTTTTAATTCTTATCTGACTCATGCATCTCTCCAGTCGTTAGGTTTTAATCTGCTTGATCACTGCTTTTCCGCAGGAGGAACTCGAAAGTCTAGCTCTGCGGCTGTAAATATTAACATCTCAATGAGAGTGGAGTATTCCCGCGAGCCAACTTCAGAGCTTCTTTTTACAGGACGTCTTATCTCACCAATAGATGTTTTGATATGCTCACTCCCAAAGGTTCTACATAGTAGCTCCTCATGCATCTCGTCATGCGTCATGCCCACAAACTTAGCGAACTCACCGCACCACTTTCTGTAGTATCTCTCTTGAGATGATGACCTTGACTTGGATATGTTTTTTATCTCTATCAATATTCCTCGTTTTGACTTGAGGCATAGGTTCATCAACTCTAAACTTCTTTCAGGGAAAAGATTAGAGAGCGGCAGAAGGATATCTACCACTCCCTTGTTTTCCTTTATTGATAGCTTGATCATTCTAGAATGGGACATCTTCATCAAACAGAACAGGTGCAGGTGCAGGTGCAGGAGCAGGAGCAGGTGCAGGAGCAGACTCAGGATTATAAACCTCAGTGCTAAGATACATATACTCTGCACCAGTAGTTTTAGCTACACGATTCCATGAAGCTATTTGCATCTTAAGCTTAAAGTCAGCAACAGGATGTGCTTGGTTAGCCTTAGCCATCAACAGCAGTTCCTTCAACTGAGCAGAGCTAATTTCAACATTGCCTCTAAAGTCAGGTTGCTTATCATTAGTCTTCTTGTCATTCACAAACATTGCGCCTTCGCCTTTCGGATATTGCTTATTCATTGGTCTCTTCCTTCTTAAGTGATTTAGATAGTGCGGTAAATTGATCCTTCAAAGAAGCGTATGCAGAAGGATGGAACGTAGTTAAAAAGTCTATGACTTTCTTGTTAGCCTGCCACTGACTTCTAAGATCATCAGGTGACTTCATCATTTTCTTAGCAACTGCAATCATCTGGTCAACCCAGTATTGTGCGCCTTCGGGAGTCCATTTCAGATGAGGCTCATCGTCTTTGTCTTCTTTTGGCTCAATAGGTTTTGGAAGAGCAGGCGCAGGAGAAGGCTTTGTCTTCTTGCTATAAACTTCTTCAGTAATAACGTCATCAATCATATCTTCTGGCTGAGTTTTGCCTTGGTAAATATGAAATCCTAATCCAAACATGGCAATTGTTTTAACCAAGCATCGCATTTTGTTATCGCTTATATCTCTAGACGATGGATTAGTTATCGTCTTGTTGGCATAGTTCATGCAGGGCAACCACATCTGCCTAGTAAGACCATGTATCTCAACCTGACAGACAACTGACACTGTTCCGTCTAAGTAAGTCTCATTGTCCAGAAACGCAAAGGTAGCCTCTGGATAATGATTCATCAGCAAAGCCCACGCCTCATTCCAAGGCAGGTAACTTAGTTTGTTTTTAGCTTTAGCTACGTTGGAGCAGTCAACATCGTACAGATTACTCCAGATAGCCCCGAAAGTTATTTCAGGATACTGTTCTTTTTTTGGCATTTCGCACTCCTAGTTTTGACTTGAAAATGGATTCTTTTTATACCCACTTAAATTTTTTCTATACCCTATACCTGATTCGCCAAACTGAGTCTCAAATGCTTTCTCAAGCAAAATGACAATCTCCAACGGTTCTAGATTATAAAAAAGCATTGCATCTACGTTTGCGATAAAGCCCCTAGCGCACGTAAACTTAAAAATATCCCCTAACATGTTTGACTTTAAATCTGGCATTCCTGTAATAGACCATATTGACACCATCTTTAAATATGTATCTTCATCAGTTCCAATCACCCACTTACCTCCTTTGAAAATTGTGGACACCACTCGTTAACGCGACACCAATTCTGAATACATCTGGTAGCCTCGCCCTTCCTAACCTCAACATTGTGCTTCTCAGGTTCGATAGATATAGCATCTATAAATTCGTCAGCATCTTCTTGAGAGCTTAATACTCTAACCGCCCTCTTTCTGCCCTTCTTCATAACAGCGTAACTATCATCTTTTTTCCATGTCTCACCCTGAGTACACTCACCTATCTCTTCGCCAGTCAGACGCTTAAACTCAGCCTCTTGGTGAAGCCTTACTCTTTCCTCAACATATTGGTCTTGCTTCTTGTTAGACCACAACGGAATATTGATCACCGTTATGGGGGATTGAGGGTAGTTTGCATCTTCGCCTGCTCGTCTGCGTTGCCAGTCCCGTATGATTGCTATTATTCTTAACTCCTTAACAACAGCAAGCTCAGACTTTCTTATCAACCATGCGTAACAATTAAGTTGGTTGTGCCATTCTTGTTTAGCAAAGATAACTGACCACACAGAGGTAACCTTGTAGTCACTGACAATACGACCTTTATCAGTCAGCTCTTGCAAGTCAACAGCGCCAGATATAGTCCAACCTAAAACCTCAGCGAACATTCTCTTCTCACTAACAACTCCACCCGAATACTTAGTAGCCTCCTCAAACATGCTGTGTACGGAAGTGCCAAACCTTGACCAAAGAAAATCAACAGCATCTTGTTCAATGTTGTCAGCATTCTCTCTTGCAAGAACAGCAACCTGTGGTGAGTCTATAAGCTGTGTAACTGACCTATTAGACTTTCCCTTTGTGTAATCGTCTTGCGTTAAGGCAGAGACAACAACAGCAGGTAAGTTAAACTTGTTAGTAACAATCACCCTAATCTACCCTGTCATCCATACGGAAAACCCTTACGCCCAACCGAAAGGGATCGTTCTCTCGTCGAACTGAGAATACCATATCGCCATCAATCGGAGAGTCAGCCCGATTAGCGTATCGTGCAATGGAAGCCCTAATAGCCCCTATCTTTGACTTCTGGTCATCAAGATTGGTCGGTAAAAAGAAACTTTGCCCCACGCTCATCTGTTCCATCGCTTCCCTTAAGTCTAGAGGAAGCTTCTCGCCTGTCCCCAACCTTCGATCCTTTGGCAGAGGAATGTTGTCCTCTAAGATCAGACTTCCGGTTAGTGTATCGTTGCTGTCTATCGTCATACTCTATCGCTCCAGTCTCTTCTGCTTCGATTAAAAAACTACCCATCTTGCTCATGCTAAACCTCGCTATACTGCTTGGTTAATTTTGTTCGTTGGTATATAGTAGTAGACATCTTACAATAGGAAAAGTAATATGACAACAGTTGATTTTACAATAATAGGTGAGCCTGCTAGTAAGGCAAACTCAAGACAGCTTGTAACCATTAGGGGAAGGCCTGCTTTTATAAAGAGCAAGAAGGCTAGGGATTATGTTAAACTTTTTGATCAACAATGTAAGGCGCTTCCTGAAATGCTAGAGGGTGACCTTGCAGTAGTAATAAAAATTTATTACGCCTCAAGAAGACCAGACCTAGACGAATCAGTTATATTAGATTGTATGCAAGGGAAAATTTATGGAAACGATAGACAAGTCAAAGAGAAGCACATCTTGTGGTCGCTCGACAGAGAATCACCCAGATCAGATATTGCAGTTATGTCGCAGGATGATCGTACAAGCATTGAGAGATACCTACGACAACAGCGAGTCAGTTAGCTTTGAGGCGGCAAGTTATTTTGCGTCTGGAGATCATTCTTTCGTGTGCGATAAGCTCAACTTGGATCATGATAAGTTAAGGGATGAGGTCATTGAAGCATTAAGACTTGGGGGCGTAAAAAAGCAAAGGATGATTGGCGATATTATTGAGGGGTTAGAGAATGATTTTAAGGGTGTAAGCTAACAGGAATATTCCAAGTAACAGGAATATTCCTGTTAGTTAGGATTATATTTCAAACAGGAATCTTCCTAACGGAAGTTATTATAATCACATATTTCAGTGGAGTGCAAATATGAATGAACTAGACTTAGGATATTTTTTCTCAAATATCTACGAAGACTGTAGGGTTCAATGCCCTGAATGCTCAGATGAGCGTAAAAAGAAAAACGTAAAAACATTAGCTGTCACCATAGATGGAGGTGATTGCTTATATCAATGTCACCATTGCGGTCTATCAGGAAGATACAACAGACCCTCGATTCAAGCTCAAATTAAACCGCAAACAGTGAGGGCTATATCAGTGCCTACTTCATCAGACCAAGAACTAATCAGCAAATATTTATTGTCGCGAAGTATTGATCCCTTATCTGTAACAAGTTACCCAGTAGTTTCTGGAGTCAAATATTTTAACGGGTCAGGTGAGATGGATGCGATTGGTTTTGTTTATGGTGATCGTGAGTCGGTTAAGTGGAGGTCAATACAAGGCAAGAACTTTACTCAGGATGGTGCGGCAAGAACCTTGTGGGGAATTGATCAGTTAGAGGAGGGAGCTAAGGAGATTATTTTTGTTGAAGGTGAGACTGACTTGTTAGCCTGCGCTTCATCAGGCCTTGATAACGTGGTCAGTGTTCCTAATGGTGCGCCCCAGAAAGTAAGTAACAGAAAGGTTAACCCAGAGGATGACAATAAGTTTGCGTATGTCTGGGCGGCTAGGGAGCAGTTAGATAAGGCTGAAAGGATAATACTTGCAACAGATGAGGATGAGGCAGGGTTCGCTTTAAGAGAGGAGTTAGCAAGGCGTATAGGCAGAGCAAGGTGTTGGACAATTGAGTACCCAGAGGGGTGCAAGGACACCAATGACGTCCTTAAGCATTTCGGGGCAGAAGCTGTTAGAAAAATGATTAAGGATGCAAAACCTGTTCCGCTTGAAGGTGTTTACTCTGCCGATGATTACACTCATGACATTGAGCATCTTTATGAGGAAGGAATAGTTGGCGGTGCATCAACAGGACTTGCAAGTGTTGACGGGTTGTTTACCGTTGTTCAAGGCCAGTTAAGTATAGTGACTGGAATTCCGGGAAGTGGGAAGAGCGAATTTGTTGATCAGCTTATGGTTAACTTGGCAAGGAGAGAGGGTTGGAAGTTTGCAATTGCGTCATTTGAGAACCCACCACCTCTTCATATCGCTAAGTTATCTGAAAAATATATAGGCAAGCCATTCTTCCACGGAATGACTGAAAGGATGAGCAGTGAGCAAAAAACTGAAGCACTACATTGGATAAAAGACCATTTCCTATTCTTGGAGAACAAGGGTGGAGACTCGGCTACCATTGACAGCATACTTGATCGTGCAAAGCAGGCTGTTATGAGGCTAGGTGTTCGCGGATTGGTGATTGATCCCTACAATTACATCGAGTCTAGCAAGGGTGTAGACAATGAGCATCAGGGAATCAATGAGATGCTTACTCGCTTGGTCAGCTTTGCCAGAGCGCACGATGTACACATATGGTTTATTGCTCACCCTGCAAAAATGATGACTAATCAGGATGGCTCTACTCCAGTACCAAAAGGTATGAACATATCAGGTTCAGCCGCATTCTTTGCCAAGGCAGACTTGGGCATTACCGTACACCTAGACAAGGATAAGAATGTTGAGATTCATTGTTGGAAGTGTAGGTTTAAATGGGTAGGCACTACTGGTACTATTAATTTAGATTACGACATCCCCACTGGGCGTTATTCTGACATTGCCTATGGTGACTTTGAACCAAGTGGGACTAATGGTAACGGAAACGACTGGCATGAGACTAGCGATGACTGGGACTTCTGAGATAAAAGTAAACGAGACAGGCACAAGTGAGCTACATAAACGTCACAAGACCTCTCTTGAACCAAGTGATAACGCATTTCTTAGGGTAAAGGTAACTGATCAGCTATACATTGATCGGTTGCTTTTGACCAAGAAAATAGATGTACACCATCACATGACTGCTGAATGGATTCTTGATCAAGCAACAAGGGCTAATGTGTTTGTAAAAACGCCATCAATGAGCGGCACGTTTGGTGGTGGTAAGGGTGATAAGTACACAAACGGATTGTTGTTGTTTTCTCGTACCATGAATAGAATAAAGAAAAAGTTTGGAAGGACTGGTGAGAAACTAGCCTTTGATATTATTGTCGATGATGTGAACATAAAGGATGTGAAAGCATTGCAAATGTTTAGAAAAATTCTCGACCACTTGAGGTAACCTACTGCTGTGTTTTGTGAACCAGTGGTAGTAATTTTTTATACTCTTAACAACTTAACAGCAAGGAAACCACCCGGGCGGTCTTGCAATTATTGACAGGTTAACAGCAATGAGCAAAGGTTCTAAACAACGGCCAACAAACATAATTAACTTTGATTCTTCTTGGGATAGGATTTTTGGTAAACCTTCTCAGGACGAGAAAAAGAAAGGCAAAAAAAAAGCCCCACTCCAAGATAGGAATGAGGCTTTGTTAGGTAAATCTTTAAACTGAATTTAATACAGCGGATAACTCTGCAAGTATGGATTGAGCTTCTTTTCTGACTTCAAGCCTGAAGCTCACAGCGGTAGTCAAAATCATTCTAGCTATCTCTTTATTATCGACAGTCTCAAGGTCTTCTATTTTGCCGCTGTCAATGTGATTAAGAACCTTGTCTACATCCCATTCCTCAAAATCATCACCCCAGTCTGGGAACGGTATCGACAGATACTCACCACTTGCCCAAATAATATCGCTCGTTTTCACTTCTTGATTCATCATAACCTCCTTCTTTATAGGTAATTATAGCGTAGCAGTGGATCAGCGTAGCTAATAGAAACGCCATGATATAGGCGAACATAAAACACTCATAAAATAAACTAAACATAAATCAATCCTCATCATAGATTTTTTTGCATCCATTGATCGTCATCACTTAATATCTTACTTACTTTAATATCACAATTTTCATCCCACAATTGGAGCAAAAGATCGCCCTCCAACGCCTTCATTGAATTAAACTTCCGCTTGAAATAAATATAGTCAAAGCCGCCATCACCATCACTAATCTTTTCGGTGACATCAGCAATGTATGAGTGAGAATCATTGTCTGACTCTTCTCCTATACTTGACACCTTAAATGTTAGGTTGGTGTCTCCTTCGCAGTCTAAACAGAACGTCCTGTTGTACTCTGACTTAACAATACGACTTTCACTGTATACAAACAAGCCCACGCCAGAAGCCCCTCCTTCAGAAACTGGTAGCCTCCAAGCCCCATCCGTCCAGACTGGGGAGTTAGCCATGCCTACGTTTCCACTGCCGCAATAAGAGCATTTAGCAACAATAAGCTTATTGTTAAAGTTAATCTTCTTCACTGATCTTGTCCTTTTTAGACTTGAACAATGAAGAGAACCACATGAGCGTCCGTATCCGAAGTAAAGTTCCTCGCTTTGACTTACTATCATCGCCTTCGAATAAGATTCCATATACCACCTCGCTCTTGGGATATGCCACAAGGTCATCAATAGATATATTGTACTCCTTGGATATAGCAATTAACGTGGATACATGCGGCATAGATTTTTGACACAAAATTCTACTTATAGTCGGCTGTGGAACGCCAATTGCCCTGCTCAGTTCGGACTGGTTAATACTATTTTTAAGCATAATCATCCGTAAGTTTCTAGCCACGCACATCACTTCATAACATTGTTCAGCTCTCATTTCTATCTCCTATTTCTTGGTTTATGCCACCCAACTCAATGTTGATTGACTCGATCTCGGTTTGTTTCATGCGAACCTGCCACTCAAGATCAATTTGCTTTGCTCTTAACTTGCCAACAATAAGACCCTGCACTATTCTCAGGTAATCATCTAATTGGCTTTCGCCTGTTAACTTGGTGTTTACAAGCATGTCCAAAAGATATTTTGCCTGCTCTGACTTGTTGACACCGTAGACTTGGTGAACGTGATCAAACATCTCACGTAAATTTCCTTTGGCCTTAAATACTACATTGACCCCTTCATCCTCATAAACATCACTCATCCTGATCTCCTTCACTTTTACTGTAAGTATTTATTATGTAATTTGCCTCAGCACCAACGTCATGATGGCGCTTGAGTGCTGACTTCATAGCACTCCTGAGACCCTCTTTATCAACATGGATTTGACCCTTTGATAAGCAATTGAAAATATACAATCGCCTTGTTGAATCTAGCGTATTAAAATATTTATCCATTTCCATTTTCCTCACTTCCCTCGTTTGTGGATTTCCACATATCAACTACATCGGTGACACCCATTAATTCCTCAGCAACCTCGTTGCAGAGTTTGCAGAAACGAATCTCACGACCATCCTCATCCTCGGCATAATCAAGCTCACTATCATGTGCGTCACAATACTCAGCATCCTCCTTGTCCCAAGGACAATCAGGCAACAGCTCATCATGATCTGATCTATCTAACATGTTAGACATAAAAAGTACCTCCCGCGACCAACTCTCATTGGTCGCTTATGTTATGCGGCTAATGGATCGTCATTAGCCAGTATGTAGTCAAT
>Ga0208814_1000837_pt1 | contig 16261 bp, 22 predicted proteins | sample MalvirAntarct_55_FD_184253 | JGI IMG/M metagenome (GOLD analysis project Ga0208814, IMG submission 184253) | Marine viral communities from the Global Malaspina Expedition - Malaspina viral metaG Antarct_55 (SPAdes) (version 2) | ecosystem: Environmental > Aquatic > Marine > Oceanic | place...
TTTTGCGCCCCCCGCCTCGCGCCCGCGGCCCTATATACATGGTCCGAGAAAATCATTCCGAGGTTTTTCCATTGCGGCTACAAGTAGAACCCAAGCCTGACGGGGAAGTGCTGTTGGAAGTCCCTGGAATTTGTGTGCACTTTATTTTCATTTGGGTATCGGTTATGGTTTGTCAAAGGACCGGGGACCGAGAACATGGATTACTATGAGTTAGCGGACATGATGGCGGAGCGTTATGGTTTAGACCCTGACATTTTCCGCAGGCAGATTACTCAGGAGAGTGGGTTCCGAGAGGATGCTGTGAGTGCGGCTGGCGCTATTGGATTGGGTCAGGTGATGCCTGCGACAGCTGCGCAGCCTGGTTATGGTGTTACGCCCTTGGCGGCGGATTTGATGATGGATCCTGAGGAGAACTTGCGGTTTAGTGCTGAGTACATGCGAGCGATGCTTGACGAGAACGACGGTGACTACGGTTTGGCATTGGCGGCGTATAATGCGGGTCAGGGCGCGGTGAACGACGCGGGTGGTATTCCTGATTTTGAAGAGACGCGAAATTACGTGAATATTATTCTTGGCTCGGGGTCTGATGCTCCGCTGCGTCCTCAGGCTCGTCCTGGACCTTTAAGGCCTCAGGCTCGTCCGGAGGATTCTGCTGGTTTGCGTGCATTGATGGGTGGCGAGTCTCCGGAATTGCCGTTGTTGGATGAGTTGTTTTCTGCGCCGGAGGCCGCGCCTATTGCGCCGGAGCTTAGTCGGAATGTTTTGCGTCGGTTTCAGTCTGACGGCGGCAGGGACCCGATGGATCGGTTTCAGGGTTTGGGTAGTTTGGATCGTCGGTAGTGCCGGGTTCCGAGTACCGAGAGGCGCGGCCCTCGGATCTTGAGTCTATTCTGTTGTTGTGTTTGGAGTTACATTCTTCGACGGACAACCGTATGTTTGGTTTATCCCCATCGAAGATGCGCGCGAGTTTACTTAGTTTTATGGGCCACTCGGACATGCAGTTTTTGGTTGCGGTTCGTGGGGGTATTGTTGTTGGTATTCATGCGGGTGTTGTTTACAGTGATTGGTTTACGGAAGATCTTCGGGCGGACAGTTTTTTGATTTATGTTGGGCTGAGTGCTCGCGGTGGATTTGTCGGTAAGTCTCTGGTAAAGAGGTTTGAGCGCTGGGCCTTTGCCCGTGGCAGCAAGTCTGTTATGTTGGGTTTTGCAAGTGGTGGCTCTACGGACCGCATGGGTGGTTTGGTAGAGTTGCTTGGATATAGCCACCGCGGTGGAGTGTATAAGAAGGAAACATAGTATGCCCCCATTTTTGCTTGGACTAGCGTTTATTGGAGTAGCGGCAAGTGGCGGCGGTGGCGATGGCGGTGGCGATGACGCACCTGTTCCCAAGGATTTCAATACTTGGAGGGCGGATAACGCGGAGGACAGTTCGTTCAACAACGCGTACGACCGCTACCAAGCACATCTTGGTGAAGAGAGGTTTGGTTTGAGCGAGGATGCGCGGGCTGGTTATTTGCCTGAGTCTGTTGTTTCTGGATACACGGACGAGCGATTTGCTAACAGCTCAGACATGCGAACAGGAGATCGTGCTGCGTACAGTACTGCGGCCTCGGGGGTCCGGGACTTTGATACGTGGCTCTCCTCGGCAGGCGAGAGCGATTCCACGTATGCAAAGCAGCACCGTGACTACAAGAACTACGTTAACGGGGCACTTCGTCGTCCGGGGTGGATGGCTGCGGATGACGCAGACATACGGACGTTTTCGGCATATGACCCAGGCATGTACATGGTTGAAGACGGTTTCTCCGTTGTTGACGACGGCCAAGGCAGTTTTGCGGGGGCTTACCGCAGCGAAGAGGATTTTGCTTCCCGGTACAATACGCGTGTTGGGGCTTACTTGACGGACAAAGGGTACGGCAATTTAATCACTGACCCTGACAACATGACTCGCACGGACTATTTTAACGCGTACAACGAGGCCAGGGCTCGGATGCCCCTCAGTGAGCAGATCAGGGGACTTGGTTATGAGGACACGTTTGATAATGGGACGAGCTCGAGGGACTTGGAATCTCTTTGGGTGGATGTTCAGGAGCGCGACAGGTACAAGGGTCTGTTGGACGAGATGGGCTATGAGTACGACCCGAACGACAACGCCACTGGTTTGGGGCTTATGTATGGCCAAGCCAACGCAATCGAGGACGTCAAGTCGAGATTAGAGGAATCGAGGAACCAGTATTCTGGTTTGGAGGACACATATGCTTCTGCTCTTGGGGATATGGAATCTACGCAGGGTCAGTTTGATAGTTTGTTTGCGGATTACGGTTCTCTGAACACGAACTACGGGGATTTGCAGGGCACGTATGACGATTTATCTACGAGGTATGGTTCCCTAGAGGGCACTTACAACACGACTAGGGATCAACTTGGCCAGACGGCTGGGGAATATGACGATTTGAGCGGGCTGTATGACACTCTGACGTCGAACTACGGCACAGTTAGCGATGATTACAACGCTGCGGTTGGCAGCTTGGGGGATTTGCAGGGTAACTATGACGAGTTGTTTGGAGACTACGGCACCCTGACTGCAGACAGGAACGAGATGCAAGGCCGATACGACGAACTGACCAACACTCAGGCTACTACACTTGCGGATTTACAGGACGCACAGTCCCAAGCGCAGGATTACCGCGGGCAACTGCGGGCAAACGAGACGAGTCAGTTCCTTGAGGGCACCGCGCGGGACCGCACTCGGCGGATTGGCTCTGGTATTGGCCGGGTCCAAGCACCTACGCAGCCGGAGTACACTCAGGCGATGGACGCTCTTGGGTCCACGGCCCTCGACGCTGGGTCCTATCAGATGACTCCGATTGACTTTACGTCTGGGTTTGACCCTGGTGTGTTCGATCCTATGGCGCTGTCTAATCCTGCCGATTACGGCGCGACGGACTACACGAACCTTGCTGCTCCGACTCAGATGGGCCTGCCTCAGACGGCAATGGACTTCGGTCAGCCGTTTAACCCCTATTTTGAGGCGTTAAACCAACAATACGGGGTTAATATCCCTGCATCAAACTACGGGCTTCCGGCCATAGGAGGGACTAAATAATGGGACTATTTGGGTTTGACAGCATTAAAGACATGTTTGACGGCGGCGGCGCGGGAAATTCGGGTTCGACGTACAGCACCGAGGGCTCGTCGTTAGACAGAGACGGAGCCAACAACTACCAAGACCCCAATCCGTCGGGCGGCAGCGCTACAAGCAGCTTGGGAAACACTCGACCTGTGGCTCGCCCTACGATCACCATTGAGAAAGACGACAAGGGGAACACCAAGAGGAACGACAGGGGCGATCCGGTTTACACAACGTCTCGCGACGAGAGCAACGCGGCATCTTTTGTCGAGCTAAACCCTGCAGCGGCGAGTGGTAACTTCAGTGAGTACGCACCGGGGACCGTGAATGAGTCAAACAACATCTTCCAGAAGATGGTTCGAAACCACCCCCTTGCGCAAGGCCTCAACTTTTTATCAGGTTCGAATACATCTGACGACACAGTTGTTAATATAGTTGACGGTAAGCCCGTACGCCAACGCGAGAATGGATCCCTGTACGCACTGAACGCCATGGGACTGCCATACGATGTCACGGGCATAGACTCGTTGGACGCGGTCCCCGGACAACCCTCCCAGCAGCCGATCTACAGTTCTGGTTCTGGCGGGAACAACGAACCAGCTGCTCCAGAGGTGGTAGATCCGTGCCCTGAGGGCTATGTCTACGACCAAGAGCAGTTGATGTGTATTATTGACACCAGCACCGACATTGGGGTCGCGCCTATTACTAACACTGGGGTAGACTACGCGTTGCCGGACCCAATGGACGTGTCCCCCGGTGGAAACCCAAGTTACACACAACAGATGGGCAATTTTATACCAACCCCACTACAACCACTGGCACCGAACCCTCTTCAGCAGCAACTAAATCAGCTGAGTAGGTCGGTGGGAGCTCCTGCGCAACAGCAGCCTCGTCCAATTGGTTTGGCTGGTGCGAACTCGGGGATCATGCAGGTACGTCCATGAACCTGACCGCTCTCCCCGAGGAGGCACTAAAAGAAATTTTGGCTTTGACCGAGGCCAAGAAACGACTTGAGTTGCGTGCCGAAGCAACGGAAAAGTTTATGCCGTTCGCTCACCACGTCTACGAGAATTTCATTGAGGGTGCTCACCACCGGGTTATCGCCGAAAAACTTGAACGCGTTGCACGAGGAGAGCTCAAGCGACTGATTATTAACATGCCTCCACGGCACTCGAAGTCAGAATTTGCAAGTTTCTTGATGCCTGCGTGGTTTTTGGGCCGAAACCCCAAGTTGAAAATCATTCAGGCTACGCACAACACGGAGTTGGCGGTGCGATTTGGCCGCAAGGTACGTGATTTAATTGATGACCCCGCTTACAAAGAGATTTTTCCTAACACCAATCTCAAGGAAGACAACAAAGGCGCGGGTAAGTGGAGCACTACAGCGGGTGCGGAATACTTTGCGGCGGGTGTTGGCGCGGCTATCACTGGTCGTGGCGCGGATTTGCTAATTATTGACGACCCTCACTCGGAGCAAGATGCGTTAAGCGAGAGCGCTTTTGATAACGCCTACGAATGGTACACTTCTGGGCCTCGTCAGCGTCTCCAGCCGGGCGGAACGATCATTCTGGTTATGACCCGATGGGGTAAAAAAGACTTGACAGGGCGTTTATTGGCTGCGCAAGGCCAAGATGTAATGTCCGACAAGTGGGAAGTCGTGGAGTTTCCTGCTATTTTGCCCTCAGACAAGCCGTTATGGCCGGAGTTCTGGGAAAAAGACGCGCTTCTGTCGATCAAAGCGTCACTGCCTGTAGGTAAGTGGAACGCGCAGTGGCAGCAGACACCGACGTCTTCAGAGTCTGCGATCATTAAACGTGAGTGGTGGCAGGACTGGGAGAAGGAAAAGATTCCCCCCGTCAGCTACATCGTCCAGTCGTACGACACGGCATTCTCTAAGAAACAAAGTGCCGATTACTCTGCGATTACGACGTGGGGTATATTCAAGCCCGAGGACGGCGGACCCGATCACGTTGTGCTGCTTGACGCGAGGCGCGGACGGTGGAATTTCCCTGAACTTAAAGAAGTTGCGTACGAAGAGCACGAGTACTGGGAGCCCGACATGGTTCTGGTGGAGGCGAAAGCGACAGGTACGCCACTCATCGACGAGCTACGACTTCGCGGCATTCCTGCGTTAGGCTTTGCACCGGGCAAAGGAACTGATAAGGTCAGCCGCATGCACATGGTTGCCCCTTTGTTCGAAGCTGGTATGGTGTGGGCACCGATGCACGAGAAGTTTGCTGATGAAGTCATTGAAGAAGTAGTATCATTTCCTAATGGCGAAAACGATGACTTCTGTGATAGTATGACTCTAGCACTCATGCGCTTCAGACAGGGAGGGTTTATATCTCTGAGAGGCGAAGAGGAAGACGAATTGGAATGGAGGCCCCGTAAACGGGAGTATTACTGATGGCATTACCACCAAACATGGTCGCATCGGGGCTAGACCTCGACGACACAGCAGGTCTTCCTGAGTTAGAAATTCCGGTCGATGAGCCAATGCAGTTCCCTGATGGGGCAGAGGTTATTGACGACGGAGAAGGCGGAGCGATCATCCAAGCCTTGTTGGCGGGTGAGCAGAACATGCCTCCTTTAGAGGAGTTGATTCCATTCGATGCAAACCTCGCAGAGTTTTTGGACGACGGAACTCTAGGAGAGTTGTCCAGTGACCTTCGTGCTTTGTACGAAGAGGACTTGGAGTCTCGTTCTGAGTGGGAAGACGCCTACGTTAAGGGCTTAGACCTTCTCGGCTTTAAGACTGAGGAGCGCTCAACGCCGTTCCAAGGGGCTTCTGGCATTACTCACCCGATGATTTCGGAGAGTGTTATCCAGTTTCAGGCGCAGGCCTACAAAGAACTACTGCCTTCTGGTGGTCCGGTTCGCACAGGTGTGCTTGGCGATAAGACTCCGGAACGTGAGCAACAGGCTACTCGCGTCAAAGATTTCATGAACTACCAGATTACGGAGGTCATGGAAGAATATGACCCAGATATGGACCAGCTCCTGTTCTATTTGCCGTTATCAGGCTCTACATTCAAAAAAGTTTACTTCGACCCGACCAAACAACGCGCGGTGTCCAAGTTCATTCCGGCTCAAGATCTGGTTGTTCCATACTCAGCGAGTGACTTGGCCACGGCCAATCGCGTAACGCATGTTCTTCGCATGGACGAAAACGATGTCCGCAAGATGCAGGTCATGGGTGTATACCGTGACGTGGATCTGAACACTTCGTCTATTGTAGAAGAAGACCCGGTCAAACAGAAGGTGAACGAGCTGGAAGGCTTGTCAAAGAACTACAGCGACGACGTCCTGACTGTTCTGGAAATCCACGCCGACCTAGACCTTGAAGGTTTCGAGGAAACTGATCCGGAGACTGGTGAGCCGACGGGGGTCAAACTGCCGTACATCGTCACAATCGACGATAGCTCTGGTAAAATCCTATCCGTACGTCGCAACTACGACATGGATGATCCGATAAGCCGTAAACGACAGTTCTTTGTCCACTACAAATTCACCCCAGGACTGGGTTTCTACGGCTTTGGTTTGATCCACATGATTGGCGGTCTTGGGCGCGCAGCAACAAGCATCCTTCGCCAGCTTATCGACGCGGGTACTCTGGCCAACCTCCCTGCCGGGTTTAAGGCCCGTGGAGTGCGTGTACGCAACTCTGATGAGCCTCTACAGCCTGGAGAGTTCAGGGACATCGACGCGCCTGGTGGAAGCATCAGAGACGCTATCATACCCCTACCGTATAAAGAGCCTTCGGCAACTTTGGCTCAACTTCTTGGTGGACTGGTCAGTGACGGTCGCAGATTTATCGCACTAGCTGACGAACAGATGTCGGACATGAATCAGGAAACGCCTGTGGGGACTACGGTCGCCATGCTTGAGCGTGGAATGAAGGTTATGTCGGCAATCCACAAACGCCTGCACTACGCACAAAAAGCAGAGTTTCGTCTTCTTGCGCGTATCTTCGCTGAAAACCTTCCCCCTATGTACCCATACGAGGTTGCAGGGGCTCCTTCGCAGGTTAAAGCTGAAGACTTTGATGCTCGGGTAGACGTCCTCCCCGTCTCTGACCCGAACATCTTTTCGATGTCGCAGCGTGTTACTCTGGCTCAGACTCAACTCCAGTTGGCCCAAGCAGCACCGGAGATGCATAATCTCCATGCAGCGTATCGTCGGATGTACCAAGCGTTAGAGGTGCAGAACATTGATGAGATTCTGCCGCCGCCTCCGCCGCCTACTCCTCCACAGGACCCAGCGGTAGAGAACGGTGCTATTATTGGCGGGCAGTCTCCGACCCCGTTCCCGCAACAAGACCATGACGCGCACATCCAAGCGCACTTGGCGTTGCTTGAGTTGTCTGTCTTGCAGAATGCTCCGCCTGTGCTGGCATCGTTGTTTGCGCACATACTGCAACACGTAAGCATGAAGGCTCGTGAGATGGTCGATGCTGAAATCCAAGCCTTGACTGAAGAGCAGGGTGAGCAGCAGCAAGGTCAGCAGCAGCAGGCGCAACAGATTCAGTTGCTCTTGCAGTCAGGCGCAATCGACCCTGCCTCTGCGCAACAGATGATGATGCAGCTTCAACAGAACGCTCCACAGCCAATTCAGGCGCAGTTTGATCCTGACCAGATTGAGGCACGAGTAGCTCAAGTTGAAGCGGAGTTGATTAAAGAGATCACGCCACTGATGTCGTACAAAGGCGACGAAGAAGACGGCGATCCTCTTGTGGACATCCGTATGCAAGAGCTCTCTATCAAGGAGATGGAGGCTCAACACAAACTTGCGATTGATCAGGCCAAACTACAACTAGAGGGTATGAAGGTTGAGCAGCGTGCTGTGACTGACTCCGCCCGACTAGAGCTTCAAGAGCAGATCGCGGATGACCGCAGCGACGTTAACCGAGAGCGAATCGAAGTGCAGCGGCAAGCTGCGGAGAGACGCAATGCCACGCAGAGCGGGTAGTACGAAGAACCTGTTGACGCACACTTTGAACGTATAGTTTAGGAGAAATAGAATGCCTGCACCAAAAAAATCATTACGCCCTAAGAAACGTCCAAAGTGGATGGACGAAAAAGCTATGCTCGACAACGAGGGCACCACGCAGGGCTACGAGGAAGAGCTTCAACGTATGCGTCCTGATGAAGAGGGCAGCACTCGCCACCCCAGCGGTAAGAGCATCTATGAGCAGGACACTCAGAGGTTTATGCGCGGCGGTATGGTCAAGCAGGGCTACATGGACGGCGGTGAAGTTCGCCGCGGCGATGTCCGAGACAACTCCAAGCGTGGAAAGTGCTACTAATGCCTACGATTATGATCAGCATCATGCCGGACGGAATCCCTGTCGATAAGATGGACGAGGACGACAACGGCTCTAGTTGCCCGATAGCCACGCAGGATGAAGAAGTTAACGACGTCAATAAAATGTACGCGCAGGACGAGGCGAACTACCACGACGCTACAGAAGACGGCGGGTTTAAGCTCTCCGAATGCTGCGGCAACTGCTCTGCGTACAACCAGACGGAGGACATAATGGACTGCATTGGCGATGAGTCAGGCGGAAGCGGATACTGTCAGATTCACAAATTCGTGTGTTCTGCGGACTATGTCTGCGACGAGTGGGTCAAGGGCGGACCAATAACAGGTAACGCAGAAGGCTCGGAAAGAGATATTCTTTAATGGACGGTGTTGATCTCGCGCGATATATGTATAAGCTACTACGGGAGCGCGAACAAGAAATTGCAAGTGCTCTGGGAATGGATGCTGCCAAAGACTGGGAGCATTACAAACTCATGGTAGGTGAGATACGGGGCATCACCTACGCTCGTGAGGAACTTAAAGCCCTGCTGGAGAACAACGCTGATGACGTCGAAGACCTTATTTCTTCCTGATCATGTAGCGCAGAAAATTAACAAGGACCGAAACGCTGCTAATCCAGCGGAATCGTCGCCTGTTAAGAGCGCGTATGTTGCCGCCGCGGATCGAGTTTTAGATCCTGCACTCATAGATAAACCCCTGATGGACCGTCTGCCTCAACCGACTGGTTGGCGACTGTTGGTTATGCCGTACCAAGGTGCGCGTAAAACGCAGGGGGGTATTCACATCCCTGACGAAGTTCGATCACGAGAGGCCGTTGCCACTGTTGTGGCATACGTCTTACGTGTGGGGCCAATGGCCTACAAAGACCCCGGCAAGTTTGGCTCAGACGCAGAGCCTTGGTGCGCAGAGGGTCAGTGGGTTTGCATTGGCAAGTACTCGGGTTCTCGTTTTAAGATCGACGGCGGAGAGGTTCGCATCATTAATGATGACGAAGTTATCGCTACGATTCTAGAACCTGATGATATCAAAAACGTCTAGGAGAAAATTATGCCACAGGTAGCAGGAGAAGTCTTCGAAGATGAAGAAGACGCAGGCGTTGAAGTAGAAGTTGAATCTACGGAGTCGGAACAAGAAGAGTCGTCAGCCCCCAAGGTTGATGTCAGTGAAAGCAACGATGATGAGCTGGACAGCTACAGCAATAAAGTCCAAAGCCGCATCAAGAAACTGACAGAGAAGTACCGCAAGGAAGAGCGTGATCGGGAAGAAGCTGTTCGCATGGCGCAGCAGCTTTTAAACGAGAACACAAACCTCAAGACGCGGATGCAGAACTTGGACAAAGGGTATTTGTCCGAGTACGGCACTCGACTAGAAACTCAAATTGGCGTGGCTAAGAAGTTGTACCGTGACTCGCACGAAAATGGCGACACGGACAAGATGCTTGAAGCTCAAGAGTCATTGTCAAGAATGTCGATTGAGCAGGAGCGTTTACGGTTAGCCAAACAACGGTCTGAGAACGCCCCGCAGCGTCAGCAAGCCCAACAGGCCCAACAGGCCCAACAGGCCCAACAAGCTCCGCAGCCGCCTGCGCCGAAACCAGATCCGAAGGCCCAAAGCTGGGCTGAAAAGAACGACTGGTTTGGTAGCAACGAGGTTATGACTTATGCGGCGTTTGGTATCCATCGCAAACTGGTTGAGGAAGAAGGGTTTGACCCGACGGCTGATGACTATTATACTGAGGTGGATAAACGCATGCGAGTGGAGTTTCCTCAGAGATTCCCAGCATCGAAAAAATCGGGCGGAGCACAGGTCGCACCTGCTGGCGCTTCAGCTACCCGCAGTACAGCAAAAACAGGGCGCAGGTCGGTAAAGTTATCTCCATCGCAGATTGCGATGGCAAAACGTCTTGGCGTACCGCTTGAAGAATACGCAAAGTATGTGAAGGAGTAAGACTATGACTGATAGAAAACCTCGCGAAAGCGAAACCCGCGAAAAAGAAACGCGCCGTAAACCATGGGCACCGCCCAGTCACCTAGCTGCACCGAATGCCCCAGAGGGATTTGTGCATCGTTGGATACGAATTGCAATGCGAGGCGAAGAAGACAAGATGAATGTCAACGCCAAGCTGCATGAAGGATGGGAACCCGTCCGGAAAGATGAGTATCCGAACTATGAGGCCCCGACTATCGACGAAGGTCGTTATGAGGGCATCATTGGGCAAGGCGGACTGATGCTGTGCCGAATCCCGCTCGAGACAGTAGCAGAACGAACTGCATATTACGGGGGCAGAACCCGCGAACAAATGACTGCTGTAGATCAGGACCTTATGAAGGAGCAACATCCTTCCATGCCGATTACTAACAATCGGCAAAGTCGCGTATCGTTTGGAGGCTCACGAAGAGACTCCGATTAATCATATGAGGTGCTATTATGGCAAATTCTAACGGATCCTTTGGGCTACGGCCCATCGGTATTGTTGGGCAAGGTGCGAATACTACGGGTGCTACCGAGTATCGCATTGCGTCAGGCAACAATACAAAAATGTTTCAGGGCTCCCCTGTAATTCCAATCGCTGGTGGAACTATCTCTGTGGCGCAAGCTGCTGGTGGTGGTAACGTAGCGTTCTTGGGTGTGTTTTGGGGCGTTGAATACGTTCGCGCATCTGACGGTAAGACAATCTGGGCTCCATCTTGGCAGGGTACTGCTGCGGGTGCAGATTCGAACTTCCCGATCAAAGCCTTTGTTTACGACAACCCAATGCAGACGTTTACTATTGCGACATCTAATGTTGTTTCAGCAGCGAACACTGAAGCGGAAGTTCGTGCAATGGTCTTTAAGAACATTGCACTGGCAACTGCCACTGCAGGCAATGACACCACTGGTATCTCTTCTGCATCCGCAGACTTGAATACTTCTGCTGCCACTGCTGCTCTTCAGCTGCGTGTTATCGGCGTCCAAGACGACCCTGATAATTCCGACTTCACCGCCGCTGGTATCCCACTCATCGTACGTCTCAATACATCGTTCAACTCTGCCAACGGCGGAATTGCAGCGGGTACTGTTTCGTCCACTGGCGTTTAAGGAGGTCTAACACATGGCTATTTCACGCGCACAACTAGCTAAAGAGCTAGAACCAGGCCTCAACGCGCTATTTGGTATGGAGTACAATAAGTACGAAAACCAGCACGCTGAGATCTTCACTACTGAATCTTCGGACCGCGCGTTCGAGGAAGAAGTTATGTTGTCCGGGTTTGGCGCAGCACCTACAAAATCTGAAGGTTCTGCAATCAACTTCGACGACGCTAACGAAGCATACACAGCTCGTTACAACCACGAAACCGTTGCGCTTGCGTTCTCAATTACTGAGGAAGCAGTCGAGGACAACCTGTACGACCGTCTTGGCAGTCGTTACACACGCGCCCTCGCACGCTCAATGGCCCACACGAAGCAGGTTAAAGCTGCGTCTGTGTTGAACAATGCGTTCGCAGGCGGTGCAACTGCTGGTGGTGACGGTGTTGCACTCTGTGCCACTACCCACCCGCTTACAAACGGTGGTACTTTCGCGAACACTCCAGCAGTGGCTGCTGATTTGAACGAAACTTCTTTGGAAGACGCTCTAATCAACATCGCTGGTTTCGTTGACGAACGTGGTCTCAAAGTCGCATTGCGCGGCATGAAGCTGGTCATCCCACGTCAACTGCAATTCATTGCAGAGCGTTTGATGGTTTCCAACTTGCGTGTTGGCACAGCGGACAACGACACGAACGCAATCCGTTCAATGGGCATGTTGCCTGATGGCTACGCCGTCAACGACTTCCTCACTGACCCAGATGCGTTCTTCATCAAAACAGACGCGCCTCGCGGCTTCGTCCACTTTGAGCGTTCCGCGCTTTCCACTAACATGGAAGGTGACTTCGACACGGGTAACATGCGCTTTAAGGCGCGTGAGCGTTACAGCTTCGGCTTTAGCGACCCACGTACAGTGTTCGGTTCACCAGGGGCGTAAGTCTCGAACCAATAATACGGTCAGAGGCGGTCTTCGGATCGCCTCTTTCTTTTTGTTTACTCCTCCTGTACTGTTTGGGTATCCCTGACAGGCGCATGGTGCGTCTGACATTTGCCACGACAGGAGACTCACATGGCTAATACGACTTTTTCTGGTCCAGTAATTTCGAACAACGGTTTTACCTCTACAGGTATTGCGTTCGCTTCTCTTCCCACAGCATCCGCCAACACGGGCCGCATCATCTTCTGCTCCAATGCCTTGAAGGCTTCCCAGACTGCGGGTAACGGCACGGGCAACTTGGTGTTTTCCGATGGTTCAAACTGGATCCGTGTAGACACTGGCGCAAACGCAGGCGCATAAGGAGGCTATCACATGTCAGGTCCAGTAACCGCCTATAATTGGGCACAGGGCACAACAGCAGCGATTGTTGGTCCTACCCGTTCTCGGCTACGGCAGGTAGTTATTTACGCTGCCGCAGCGGGTGCGTTCACCATTAAGAACGGAGACGCCAATGGTACGGTTCTTCTCACCCAGACGTTCCCAACAGGCCACCATGTGATGAACATCCCAGACGATGGGATCATTGCAACGGCGGGCGTGTTTGTGGCTGCGTTTACGGGTACGAGTAACCAGCTTACGATCATCTTGTCGTAGGTGGCTTGAATGGGTCAAGATATCAGATCCATTACTCAGGTGGGAACATCTGAGGTGTTCGAACTACAGGTGGCTCGGTGCCAGATTCCGGGCCACACTTCCCTATACAAATTTGGGTTTAACCCAAACGTTGACAATGCGTTGGAGACAGTTTGGTCTCAAGGCGGTCTTTACTCGTACCTGTCTTCGGCTTCAGTTATAAAGATTTCTAGTGGTTCCGCGTCGGATACGTCTACAGGCACAGGAGCCCGAACGGTTTCACTCAGCGGGTTAGATGCAGATTACAATGAGGTCAGCGAAGTCGTAACTCTTAACGGGCAGACTGCTGTAAGCACGGTGAACAGTTTTCTCAGGCTAAACAAAGCCACGGTTGAAACTGCGGGCAGTGGTGGGCAGAACGCAGGCGTTATTTATGGCGGCACTGGAACAGTTACCACAGGCGTTCCTGCCAACATTTATCTTTCAATTGCACTAAGCGACAACCAGACTTTGATGTCTCTTTGGACTGTGCCCGCTAACCACACGGCGTATTTGCAGACGGCGTTGTACGCAGCAGCTACTACCCAAAACAACAAGTTTGCCACGGTTGAATTGGTGGCTCGGCCTTTTGGTTCTGTCTTTCAAGTCAAAGATAAGTTCGTGCTAGCCGTTGGTTCATTGGATCAGTTCTACAATATCCCGTTACGGTTTGAAGAAAAGACAGATATCGAGGTTCGGTGCGTAGGCGACTCTGCCGCCGCAGACATAGCAGTGTCCGCAGGCTTAGACCTTCTGTATATCAAGAACGAGGGTCCGCTCTGATGGCTAAGATTGACAAGTCAAAGATGAAGTGCAACGTACCGAAGCGCCAGATTTCTGGCGGCAAGAAGTCTGTTGTGAAGGCCTGCGACAAAGGAAAAGAAAAGATTGTCCGATTTGGCGATGCCAACATGACGATCAAGAAGTCTGACCCAAAGCGACGGAAGTCTTTTCGCGCACGTCACGGCTGCGACGAAGGTACGTTAGATAAACTGAAGGCCAAGTATTGGTCGTGCAAGGCATGGTGACACTATGACAATATCACGGTCGCAAACAGCGTTCCAAGTTTCCACACCTCCAGAAAAGGATCGTAGTATGGGTAAGCCAGGTCTATGGGACAATATCAACAAAAAACGAAAACGCATTGAGGGCGGCAGCGGAGAACGCATGCGTAGCCCCGGAGACAAGGGCGCACCCACAGCCAAAGCGATAAAGGATTCGCAAGGCAAGAAGAACGGTGGTATGGTGCGATATAAGAACGGCGGCTGCGTAATGGCAGGCCGCGGCGTTCGTGACACACAGATGGGATAGCTAGATGGCTACGTCAGGAACAAGAGCGTTTAATCTCGATGTCGGCGAGATAATTGAAGAGGCCTATGAGCGGTGTGGGATTGAGGTCCGCACTGGTTACGAGGCCAAGACCGCTCGCAGGTCTTTGAACCTAATGTTTGCTGACTGGGCCAACCGTGGTATTAACCTGTGGACCGTGGAGCAAGGCACAATAAATTTAGCGCAAGGCCAAGGTGCTCTGACGCTGGCCTCTGACGTAGTGGATGTGCTGGAGATTGTTCTTCGCCGCGACAATACGGACTATCAGGTGGAGCGGATCAGCCGAGGTGATTTCGTCACTTTGCCAGACAAGACCACACAGGGCAGGCCGAGCCAGTTTTGGTTTAACAGGCAGATTGCCCCTGTGATCAACCTGTGGGCGGTTCCTGAAAACTCCACAGACCAGTTAATCTACTACTATGTACAGAGGATCGAAGACGCGGGCGCTCTTGTTGACACTACAGACATGCCTTTCAGGTTCTACCCGTGCATGGTAGCAGGCCTAGCGTACTATCTCGCGATGAAGCGATCTCCAGAACGTCTGCAGCTTCTAAAATCTGTTTACGAGGAAGAGTTTCAACGCGCAGCGGACGAAGATCAAGAGCGCGTTCCATTGAAACTGCAACCTAGCTTTCGTTATTTGAGGTCCTAATGCCATACGCTTCAGGAAAAGACGCATGGGGTATATCTGATCGGTCCGGTCGCCGATACCGTCTTAACGAGATGGTGGTAGAGTGGACTGGGGCCAAGGTCGGCCCGGATGAGTTTGAGTCAAAGCAGCCGCAGTTGTATCCGCCGAAGGCCGCGCCGGATCCTCAGGCATTGAGAAACCCGAGGCCGGAGACGGCGCTTTCCTCTCAGAGGGCCTTGCAATGGGGTTGGAACCCTGTCGGGTTTAACTATTTACCAGGGCTTTCTCCCCCTGACAATTTAGAGGCCATAGGTTCAGTGGGATCAGTGACGGTGACAACATGACAATGACATACGGCGAATTAAAGCAGGCCATTCAGGACTACACCGAAAACGACGAAACAACATTCGTCAATAACCTGCCGTTGTTTATCCGGCTGGCGGAAGAGCGTATTCTGAAAAGTGTGCAGCTAAACCTGTTTCAGAAGAACCAAGCCGGAAACATGACTGACGGCAATCAGTATTTGGCTGCGCCATCGGACTTTTTGGCTCCGTTTTCCTTGAGTATAACCTCTAACGGAAGCACTGAGTTTCTGTTGTTTAAGGACTTGGACTTTGCGCAGACGTACACGCCGGACCCGTCTACAAAAGCGCAACCGAAATACTACGCGCAGTTTGACGTTGACAACTTTCTCATCGCTCCAACCCCTGATGCCAACTACACTGTGGACATACATTACTTGTATCGTCCCGCGTCGTTGACGGCGGGCGCAGACAACGGAACGAGTTGGTTATCCATTAACGCAGAGATCACGTTGCTGTATGCGTCGTTGATCGAGGCGTATACTTTCATGAAGGGTGACGCGAACCTCATGCAGATGTATAACCAACGCTATATGGAGGCCATTTCCCGACTGAAGAACTTGGGCGAGGCACAAGAACCAATTGACGAGTACCGCTACGGCAGTATTCGCAAACCGAGATCATAAGGAGACTGTCTAATGGCCTTTACGGGTAACTTCATGTGTACAAGTTTCAAGAAAGAACTTCTTGAGGCCGTGCATAATTTTAAAAACAGTGGCGGCAACACGTTTAAGATCGCGCTCTACACAAATAGTGCGTCGTTTACCGCAGCGACCACCGCGTACACCACAAGCAACGAGGTCTCTGGAA
>Ga0208814_1000838_pt1 | contig 16247 bp, 24 predicted proteins | sample MalvirAntarct_55_FD_184253 | JGI IMG/M metagenome (GOLD analysis project Ga0208814, IMG submission 184253) | Marine viral communities from the Global Malaspina Expedition - Malaspina viral metaG Antarct_55 (SPAdes) (version 2) | ecosystem: Environmental > Aquatic > Marine > Oceanic | place...
ATTCATTTAATACGGCTCATTTATTGCAGATAGATTTTGCAACCCCGATTTATTTAACTGAGTCGCTTTACTCTATTACGCATGGTGGAAACACTTACGACTCAAGCAGTCATTTTATGAGCCTTTCAGATATTTCAGAAGCCTCAGATATTCAGTTGGGTAGCGTGTCAATCGGTCTAAGCGGTGTAAGCCAAGAATATATTGCCATTCTCTTGGGTCAGACTTACATAGACAGGCGTGTAGTTATAAGCCGAGTTGTTTTATCGGATGCAAACACGATCATAGGAAATCCGATTGTAATTTATGATGGTCGAATTCAGTCTTTTTCAATCAAAGATGGGTCAAATTCCAGCAACATTAATCTGATTGCATCTAGTCATTGGGCCGATTTTGAGAAAAAGTCAGGCCGTAGAACCAACAGCAACAGTCAAAAAATCCATTTTTCCGCAGATAAGGGCTTTGAGTTCGCGCCCAATACAATGCGTGATCTAAAGTGGGGCCGCGCATAATGGGACTTTTTAGCTTTATTGGTGACGCGTTTAATGACGTTGTAGATTTTGTTGGTGATCTAGGCCAAACAATAATCGACATTACTGTTGATGCTTTAGGTGATGTGGTTGGTTGGCTTGTCAATATTCCCTCAATGGATGATTTAGAGGCGAAATACAAAGGCACATTAGTCAACAAACAATCAAACATTTCAGCCCGTCCTATTATATATGGGCAGAGAAAAGTAGGCGGCACTCGCGTATTCATGGCGACCAGTGGGGACGATAATACCTATCTTTATATAGTGCTTGATTTGTGCGAGGGAGAAATTCACAGTATTGGTGATATTTATATTAACGATGTTATTAGCACTGATAGCAAATTCTCAGGCTTAGTAACAATTAATAAATATTTAGGCACTGATAATCAAGCCGCTGATTCAACGCTGGTTGCCGCCAACATTGGCTGGACTTCTGCCCATAAACTATCGGGCGTGGCTTATTTGGCAGTTAGATTAAAATGGGATCAAGAGACATTCAGCGGCATCCCAACCATTCATGCAGTGGTACAGGGCAAGAAGGTTTACGATCCCCGTACAAGCGCAACAGCAACAGTGGCGTTGAGCAGTAATCCAGCCTTATGTTTGCGCGATTATTTAACCAATGCACGTTACGGCAAAGGCTTGGCAGCTTCATTCATTGACGATACTTTATTTAATGCGGCTGCAAATAAATGTGATGCGCTCGTAACGTCCCACTCTGGCGGCAGCGGTACTCAAAAGATATTTGAATGTAATGGAGTTATTGACACTGAAAACACTGTTTTAATCAACGCTAAAAACTTGCTTTCATCCATGCGTGGGTTGATGCTTTACAGACAAGGAAAATATGGACTAATCATTGAAGATCAGGGAAGCTCAACATTCTCCTTTAATGAGTCGCACATTGTTGGCGGCTTGTCGATTCAAAGCGAAAGTAAGAAAACTAAATTTAACCGAGTGATTGCCACTTTTCCAAACCCACAAGCTAACTGGCAGATGGATCAAATTGAATACCCGATTGCTGGAAGTTCAGAAGAATCGGGATACTTAACTGAGGATGGTGGCGTTGAATTAGTTCAGCAAATCGACTTGCCCACAACGACTAATATCTATACAGCAAGGGATATTGCAGAGATTGCACTCAAGCGCAGCCGCAGTGGGATTATCGTTAGCTTTACAGCCACAAGTGAGGCTTTGAATGTGGCAGTGGGTGATGTGGTTAGCGTGACTGCCAGCACCCCTGCTTGGACTGCTAAAACATTTAGAGTCTTAAAGTTAACCTTAAACAATGACGGGACTGTTGGGCTTAACTTAATAGAACATCAAAACTCCATATACCCTTGGGCAGCAAAAAGCGAAGCGGATAATATTCCAGATACAAATTTACCTGATCCCTTCTCGGTTGCGCCAGCCACAAGTTTATCAGTGAATGTTGGCTCTAGTAACTACCTGGTTCAGACTGATGGGTCAATACTAGTGAGAGCCAAGGCAAGCTGGACAGCATCTATTGATCAGTTTGTTGATCGTTATGTCGTTCAATGGAAATATGCCAGCGCGTCAGTGTATGAAAACGATGTGATCGTAACTGGATTAAATGCGTATATCTCTGGTTTTAAAACAAGCGAAAGCATAGATGTGCGCGTCAAAGCTGTTTCATCTTTGGGCGTTTCAAGCGCATTTTTAACAGTCTCAGCGACCACAATAACGGCTCATGCAACTGCCCCATCTGTAGTGACAAGTTTAACGGCTACAGCCAAGCAAGGCGCGATTGAGCTAGCGTGGACAAACCCAACTAACACTGATTTTGCTTACGTTCAGATTAATCGACATACCAGTGACAGCCTCGCTAATTCGACATTATTTTTAAATACAAGCAATACCTCAGTGGTTGATGCTGTGGGCGAAAATCTTGCAAGATTTTACTGGGCTAGAGCGTTCAACCGAAGCGGAGTTGCAAGTGCGTGGACTTCCACAGCCACAGCTACATCCACCAGTTTTCCAGCCGCAGCCGCGCCCAAGATCACTCACAACGGATTAGTCTATTACAACGTCAATCAAGCCAGCGCACCAAGCACCCCATCTGCTACAGGGTATAACTTTTCGACAGGTGTTATAGCGGGATTAACTTCTGGCTGGTCATTGGTTCCTCCTGTTTTAGACATAGGTGCTTCAAACAAGTATTGGTCAAGCGCGTGGTCAGTATTAGAGGCAACCAGTGGCGGTGGTACAGGTGTTCCAGCATTTCTAACAGCGCAGGCTCAATTCTCATTTGATGGCGTTGTGACCTTTTCAAATTCTAACACAGTAACGGATGGCTCAAACACGGTATCCACCAGCGGATTGTTGGCCAGTGGCGGTGCAGCCGCAGATATAAACAGTAATACGACCAAAATAGATGGTGGAAAAATATCCGCAAATTCCATTCTTGCTAACGTTCAATTACAGGTAGGGAGTGGCAACACTCCAAACTCAAAAGCATTTGAAGTTAACGCCGCTGGCGCGGTTTGGGTTGATGGAATAATTGGCGGTATTTTATATGGCGATAACACCCATGTTACTACTGCCCATGCGCTTTTAGGTCAAGGTGTCCAAAACATGGATGCCATTAGAGGCCAGATTCCTGCCAACAATGCTGGAACAGGCGCACATGCAATTAGGGGAATTAATTATTACGCAGTTGGTTCGCGGGTGATTACGTCTGGGCTGGTAGGTGCTGCTAACGGCTATGATTTTTATGCAGACGGAGCAGGCACAAACTATGGCCCATTTACGGGCGCACATGATTGTTTAGTTGCAAACGATGAAACAGTTTCAATAGGTGATTTAGTAGTTGATCTATCTTGTATCGCTAGGCGCGGTTTATCTAACACCTTATTTTCTGTAGAGACTTCAAGCAATTCAAACCAAGCCGCAGTGTTAGGCGTGATTGTATCAAGCAACGGGCCTTTATCTGACCAACAGCCAGCCGCTTTTATTGAAGAAATGACAGAGGATGGAATTGTTATGTCCTCAGATTATGAATCTGCTAAAAACAACTATCAGCTTATGGCGGTTAATGCCGTTGGAGAGGGTCAAATAAATCTTGTCGGTGAAGCAGGCAATTTAGCCGCTGGCGATTTAATTGTCACAAGTTCAACGGCAGGCAAGGGCATGAAGCAATCCGATAATATTACCCGATCACATACTGTTGCTCGTGTGCGGGAATCAGTTTCGTTCAGTTCAACTAACGAAGTAAAAACAGCCGCCTGCATTTATTTGTGCGGCTAAAAAATTAATGATTAAAAGGAAGTAAAAAATGAGCGAATTAAGTAACTTTTTAGAAAATAAGTTTTTAGACATAACATTAAAAGGTGGTTCTGCTTATAGGGTAGCGACACCCTATTTAGGTTTGTTTACCAGCGACCCAACTGATGCAGGATCAGGTACGGAGTGCAGTTGGACAAACTACGCTAGACAATCTATGGCCTTTGGCACTGTATCAAATGGCTCTGTCGCCTCCACTGGTGAAATTACTTTTCCTGCCGTGGTTGGAAGTTCAGTGACAGTAACCCACATTGGTGTATTTGATGCGGCTACCAGTGGAAATCTTTTGTACCACACAGCCCTAGACGTTTCTAAAGCACTAGCGGCTACTGACACAATGAGCGTGGCAGCGGGCGGTGTTAGCGTGACTCTAGCCTAATGAATTTTTCTCCCCTCAATAGTTACACTCTGGGTGGCTACCCACAACTTTCGCAATATTTAAACGCGAGTGCTAGCGGTGTCTGCTCTGTTGAAGCCATTGGGGTGAGAGTCGTTAGTCTATCCGCATCAATTAATGCCACTGGCGCAACAGTAACCGCAGGATTATTCACAAGTCGAGTAACGGCTAGTATCAATGGCTCTGCATCCGTTTCTGCAACACTTATAAAAACTAGAGATGTAAACGCAGAAATTAATGCTTCTGCTTCTGTTACGGCTACAGCAAAAAGCAACCAAAGATTATCAGCATCAATAAATGGGTTAGCTCAAGTTTCAGTTATTGCTTCTCAAAATATTAACATTGATGCTTCTATAACCTCGGCTGCATCCGCATCTGCATCAATGATAAAAACAGTTATTGTAAGTGGCTCTATAAGTTCATCTGCATCTGCATCTGCATCTGCGGCTAGATCAGCCGTTGGCACTGCTCAAGTAAGTGCAACTGGTCATAGTTCTGCTATTGCATTTAGAAAAATTGGAGCAAGTGCAGGCGTTAATGTTAGTTCTAGCGTATCAGCGGCAACCTTAAAAACCACTCACCTAAACGCTTTGGTTTCTGGTGTAAGCACTACAGTTGTTGCCTATATATTTGTTAACCGAGTGGTGGGCGTTCCTCTCCACAGAAGAGTAATTCCTACTGTAGAAAGTCGAACTGTATTTGTCAAAAAAGAAGATAGAACTTATAAATTTGAACTTAGAAGAAAGGCCGCATAAATGGACATTTTTGTTAAACAACCAGCCGAAACGCTTGATTATGGTGTCGATCTCACCAAATGGCTATCAACAGGGGATGCGGTAGCCTCATCATCTGCTTCCGTTTCACCTTCTGGGCTAACTATATCTGTTCTACAAGCAGCAACAAGTGAGCCGACAGTGTGGGCCAGTGGTGGTGTTGACGGAACCGAGTATCAAATCACATTGACTGTCGTAACTTCTGGCGGCAGAACAAAAGAATTTGAATTTAAAATAGTGGTGAGTGAGCTATGAGCTTTATTAATAATGTGAAAACAGAGCTAAATGCTAGCGCAACATCAAGCGCAACTAGCATCCAAGTTGTTAAGGCTGTCAGTCCGTATAACAACCCGCCAGCTAGCGGAAAGATCACGCTAATGGATAGCCTAAGCAGCCCAACTAAAATCGAAATTATCGTTTATACGGGCCGCACAGATAACTCTAGTTATTGGACTTTGACAGGTTGCACAAGAGCCTCAGAGTCAACTACTGCGTCAACATGGTCTGCGGGTGATGATGTAATTCAAACCTTTACCGCTGGAGATGCAGTAGCCTCTTCTGGCACATTTCCGTTTTATAAATCAGATGGGTCAAGCGATCCAATTAATCTAACAAATGCTTATCGTGTGCCATTCTTAAAGGCAGATGGTTCAAACAGCAACGTCCCACTGGTGTAAAAAATGACTGATAGAATCCCCGTAAAAGCTAACTTCACTGGTTCAGACGTAACCAGCCTTGGTGAATTTGCAAGTAATGACAGCATCCCTATTGCTCATGGCGGCACTGGCGCAATAAATGCAGCGGCAGCACGAACCGCGCTAGGCGTAGATCAATCAGGGACAGCGTTATTAAAGGCAGGCGGTGCGCTTACAGGAGCCGTGACGACAAACTCAACCTTTGACGGGGTAGATATTGCAACCCGTGATGGAGTTTTGTCAACTACTGTTACCACAGCTAATGCCGCTTTACCCAAGGCGGGAGGCAGTATGTCTGGTGGTTTAGGCATGGGTGCAAACGACATTACCAGCACAGGTAAGATTTTATTTAGCAATATGTATGCCGCAGTAAGTGACCTTCCATCGGCTAGCACATACCATGGAATGTTCGCGCATGTTCACGCCACAGGAAAGGGGTATTTTGCTCATGGGGGCGCGTGGATAGAATTAGCTAACCAGACTGACCTTGCTACCGCAACTACAACCGCAGCAGCAGCACTCCCAAAGGCAGGAGGCGTGGTCACAGGCTTAGTCAATATGTCTGACCAGATCGTCCAACGTCCCGTCTTAAAGGACTATAGTGAAATTAAAGTCGCCATGTCAGCACACGCTGTAGACCTTGAGCTAGGTAACGTATTTACCTACACGCTCAGTGGTTCACAGACAGTTACATTCACCAACCCTCCTGCCAGTGGCACTGCTGGCTCATTTACTATGATTGTCACGAATGGCGGTAGTGCTACGCTCACATGGCCCACCTCAGTCGATTTTCCTGCCGCTACTGCGCCCACCTTAACTGCCAGTGGTGTTGACATACTATTCTTCACAACCTGCGATGGTGGTACAACTTGGTACGGAACTGCTGTACTGGCAATGGGGTAATCTATGACTATTGAAAGAAAAGTAGGCATGGGGATTGCTGGTCAGCCTAGTGGTGATGCGGCTAATGTTGCCGATGTTTTTAGTACGACTGTGTATACGGCTAATAACACAGGACAAACTATTACCAATGGAATTGACCTAGCTGGTGAAGGTGGTCTGGTTTGGACTAAGGCGAGGGATGGTACTGTTCATTCTGCACTTACTGATACAGTCAGGGGTAATACAAAGTATCTTAAGTCAGGTAGTAATGCTATTGAGGCTACTACAACTGTCGGCATAACAGCTTTTAATAATAATGGCTATTCTCTTGGTGCAGATAACACTTGGCTTTTTAATGTTAATAATTCATATATTAGCAACTACGTCTCATGGACATTTAGAAAGAAGGAAAAGTTTTTTACCTGTTTAACCTACACTGGGAATGGAGTCTCTGGTCGTGAGATAGCTCATAGCTTAGATACGGATATAGGTATGATAGTCATCAAAAGAACGGATTCTACAAATTCTTGGGTGGTAGGTCATAGGGGGTCAGGTAGTTACTGGGCGTCTGCGACACTAAGATTAAATACTACAGCGCAAGGTGTTAGTAATGGAGAGTTTAATGCTTTAACAGCTTCTTATTTCAAAGTGACAAATGCCGTTGACGTGAACGCTAACGGAGGCACTTACGTTGCTTACGTTTTCGCTGACAACTCCTCTGAAGATGCAGAAGATCAGATGATCAAGTGTGGTAGTTATACGGGTTCGTCTAGTGATGTGGTGGTGAATCTAGGATGGGAACCTCAGTTCGTCCTAATTAAGAACGCAACAAGTAGTAGTAACTGGGCTATCTTAGATACACTTAGAGGTATGCCTCATGGGGATGGAAACTCTTTAGTGGCTGATGGCAGTGCTGCGGAAAATGGGGCCTTAGGTGCTGATAACCTCGTTAACCCTATAGCTGACGGGTTTATAGCTAAGTCAGGAAAAACTGCAACCAACCAGAATAGTTCCTCAACACACATCTACATGGCAATCCGTGCGCCTATGATGAAAGAGCCAGAAGCGGCCACTGATGTGTTTGCTGTAACCACAAGAAACGTGGCGAATGATAGCAAAGCACCAGAATTTAAAAGCACTTTCCCTGTTGATATGGCATTAAGAAAATGGAATACAACAGACCATACACTGATAGTCTCACGATTGAATCAGGCAAAAAGTATGCAAACTGCTACTACTTCCGCAGAAGTAAACTTTTCATCGGCTATGTTTGACTACAATAATGGATGGTCGTCTAATGCCTCAGGTGCTAACACAGACCTTACAAGCTGGATGTGGAAGCGAGCTAAAGGCTATATGGACTGCGTTTGTTATTCTGGGAACGCAACGTCTGGTAGGACTGTGGCGCATTCGTTATCTGTTGTTCCAGAAATGATATGGGTAAAAGCTAGAGACTCAGGTGGTCAGTCGTGGCGTGTTTATAATGCTTCATCAGGAGCTACTCATGGCCTTAATCTAAATGGTGACAACGCAGCTTTTGCCCTCAATCGTTTATGGAACGACACAGCACCAACAAATTCTAGTTTTACAGTTGGCAATCATGGTTCTACAAACGATTCATCCCTAACTTACATAGCCTACCTCTTCGCCACTCTTGCAGGCATATCTAAGGTCGGCAGCTATACAGGTAATGGTTCTTATCAGACGATTAACTGTGGCTTCTCAGCTGGAAGTAGGTTCATCCTTATCAAACGCACTGACGCTACAGGCGATTGGTATGTGTGGGATTCTGTTCGTGGAATAGTCGCTGGTAACGACCCACATTTTATTTTAAACACTAATGCAGGGGACGTAACCAATGACGATTCAATAGACCCTGCAAACGCTGGTTTTATTGTCAATCAAGTATCCGCAACAAACATCAACGTGTCTAGTGGCACTTACATTTTTTACGCAATCGCATAGGACTATCAACTATGAATTACCGCAATAAAACAACAGGCGCAGTTAGCACTCAAGGCGAGATTCGCCGAGCTAACGCAAACACTTCATTCCCTAGAGTATGGGACGCAGACGTTTGTACACATCTCAACATTGACCCTGTACTAGCAGCACCACAGCCTAGCTGTACAGCATTGCAGCAAGTTAACTCTGTTGCGCCAGTGCAAGATGATTTGAACAACTGGGTAGAAGGTTGGGAAGTTGTAGACACGTTTGCTGATACTACAGTGGATGGTGTAACAACAACTAAAGCAGAGCATGAAGCAGCATTCACAGCCAGTGAATTGGCTAAAGTCGCAGCAGCAGCCCGTGAGAAACGTGATGGGTTACTCGCAGCTACAGACTTCTATGCTTTGTCTGATGTGGTTATGACTTCTGAAATGACTACATATCGCTCTGACTTGCGCTCAGTACCAGCACAATCAGAATTCCCCACAACTATCACATGGCCTACTGCGCCTTAGATGTGGTCAACAATTGGTGAGGTTTATCCCGTTTTTATGCCTGCTCCAACGGGTCAAACAATCGTGGCTGAACCTCAGACAAGCCAGCGTGAAGTTACCGAGCGTTACAGCGTAGCGAAAGTTACAGGCGTGGTGGCGTATGAGAATCCTAGATTCATATCAACCTTACACTGGGTGGCTAAATGCTCTTAGAATCGGTTATTGCTGCTAATACAGCTTTTGCGATTGTGAAAAAAGCGATCCAAAACGGCAAAGAGATTGGCGATTGCGCTAAAGCAGTTGGAGCGTATCTAGGCCATAAGGAAAAGGTTGAGGAGGAAGTTAACAAATCAAGCGGTGCAAATAGTAACGACCTAGAAGCATTTTACCAGCTTGAAAAACTGAACAAAGCAGAGGCCGATTTAAAGTTTTTGATGCAAAAAACGAGGCTTGGAATGTGGCAGGATTTTGAGGCATTTAAAAATAAGAGGAAGGTTCTAAGGGCCAACGCAGTCAAAGCGCAAGCTAAAGCAAAAGCAAGGCGTGACAGCGAATGGGCAGCAACCCTTGACGCATTATATAAGGCTTTTTTCTTAATCATTGCTTTGGGCGGTATCGCTTGGGTTTCCATTTACATGATTTATAATTTTGAGAGATAAGAATCAATGAAAGATCGAGAGTTAACTGATATTGAAATAAACAAGATTGCTGAAATTGCTGCTAACAAAGCGTTTGATAAATTTCATCAAGCCGTAGGAAAGTCAGTTCTTAAAAAAGCTAGCTGGATATTTGCTGGTGTACTAATTGCCCTAACTGTTTTCCTGCAAGGGGGGGGGATAGCGGAGTGAATTACAAATTTGGTAAAAATAGTTTAGAGAATCGCGCTGGGATTAACCCTGATTTAATTGCCGTTCTTGATCGGGCTGTTGAAATTAGCATTTATGATTTTGGGATTCCTAAAAGTGGGGGAGTGAGAACTGCGGCTGAACAGAAAGAGCTTTTTGATCAGGGGGTATCTAAAGCAGATGGGGTGAGGCATAAATCTCACCACCAAAGCGGTAACGCTGTGGACGTTTTTGCAATAGACCCAACAACGGGGAAAGCCTCATGGGATCACGAACATTTGGCAGTTGTAGCAGCGGCAGTATTGCAGAGTGCTTCCGAGCTTGGTATTGAGGTTCAATGGGGTGGATTATGGAAAGGCTTCTGTGATCGCCCCCACTTCCAGCTAGGAGAAAATCATGGGATTGTTGAATAGTATTTTTGGCAGCGGGGATGTAATTAGTAAAGGAATGGATTTAATTGATTCATTTCACACTAGCGACACTGAGATGATCGAGGCTCGCACGAAAGCAAAGGCTGACTTAATGGGGGCTTATGCTCCATTTAAATTGGCCCAGCGCATTATGGCGACTATGTTCTCAGTGACATACATATCAACTTATGTGCTGGTAATTGTAATGACATTTACAGGCAAAGACGTAACCGCAGTAAAAGACATATTATCTGAGTTCCAAATTGATTGGATCATGTTAACAATAGTGATGTTTTATTTTGGGGGTGGTTTAGCGGATAGTGTTATGAAAAAGAAATAAAGTTCCCCTGCTAGTTCTCCATAGCCCTGACCACTCTGATCTAGTGGTCTTTTTTTAGAATAGATAACAATAGGGGTAAGTAAAATAAATTAAAAAGTGGCAAGAAAAGTGGCAGGGCAGAGACAAAAGGTGGCAAATGTAGGCAATTAAAGTGCCACTTAAAAAAAAGGCAACGCTCCAAGTAATTGAAAACGCTGCCTTTTTATACTGCTATGTGGTGGAGATGGGGGGAGTCGAACCCCCGTCTAAACTATATGAATCAATGACTTACAGATCAACAGTGGCAGGAAAGTGGCATTTGTACCAATTTAAGCCCATATTTGATCACTTTTTAACCAACTTTTTGGGTTCAGTTCCTACCTTGGGAATCGAACCCCCGTCCCCGAATTTAGCATCAATCAGGCTTCCCCCGTTATTATCTTCTGTCTCTATCCATTTTGCGTATATGGTAGTCGTAATACCTACATTCTTGTGACCTAGCTGACGACTATACCATCCTAGTTTTTCTCCAGCCGTAAGCATCATAGAAGCGTAAGTGTGTCTCGTTTGGTACGGCCTACGATAACGAACCCCTGCGTGTTTTAAAATAGTCGTCCATCTTTTCCTTATAGGCTGATCTCCTGTCCATGGCTTGCCATGTAGCGGGTCGATAAATACCTCTTGATCAGCTAGGAATGTGTGTTCTTTTTGTGCCATTAACGCTTTTCTTGCTTGCGGAAGCATTGTGATTATTCTTTCTCCCGCTTCTGTTTTTGGCGGTTCGGCTTCGTCAGCGGCTTGGGTTAATCCTTTGTCCACATTGATCGTGCCGTTTATAAAATCAATATCTTCCCATAATAAGGCACATAATTCGCTGGTTCTCATGCCTGTCCAAAACGCAAACCAAAATAAGTTACGAACCTGACCAACGGCAGTTTGATAAATTAGTCTCATTTCTTCTATGTTGAAAGGGTCTAGCTTTTTTGCTTTTGCTTTGATCTGGGCATATGTTTCAGCGCGCTCGTATAAAAAACCTGTTAAAAAGTTTTTTTCAATCACCTCATCATTTACAGCAAGGGAAAGGGCGCGTCTAAAAGGTGACACGACATTTTTTATTCTCTTATTGCTCATCTGTTTTTGAGTAATAATCCAATCACGAAAATGATAAGCGCGGAAATCATATACAGAAATGTGACCAAACTGGGGGATCAGTTGGTTAAACACTATTTTTCGATACCCAACTATTGTTGATGATTTTTTTTGATCAGATATGGCTCTAAACCATTTCTTTAATATTTCTTCAATCGTTATATCTTTAATTATGTCTGCAAACTTATGAAGGTTCTTTGACTCAGGAAAAACAGTGGCGTAGTCAAATGTGCCGATAGCTATCTCATGGAGGATAGCTGCACGATGGTTAGATACCTTCTTTAAGTTAGAGGGCGTAGGCTTGAGCTTGATTGGTTCACGGCAGCGTTGCCCCTGATATTGGAACGTAACCTCGATTGTGGTCGAATAGCGGGACTCGACACCTTCGTACTTTCTGACCATTTCTCAAACCCCGATATGCTGATTAGATAGCGTCCATCTGGTGCGCGAAAGAATTCTTTTCCTTCATTAAATACGCCATTTTGACATTTTTTATAAATACCATCATAGCCATAACCAGATAATTCACAAAACTTCCTTATTAAAACTCGATCTAGCATATTAACCCCTGCAATCCAATTCCTCAACCACACAACTGATAGAGACAAAACTACGGCCTAAATTACTGGTCTTTGGTATGGGCTTCCTCACCCACTTCACTAGCATTTGTCGCCTATTTATTTCTTCAACTATATCTGCGTCAGCCAACATTGACATTGGAACTGGCACTATCACTTGCAGTTTATTATTCATTACTTTTCCTTAAAAGGGGTCGCCATACTGATTGCCATACTGGTCAACTGCTGGCTGCTGTGGGGTTTGATAATGCGGTTGTGCTTGTGCTTTTTGATATTGCTGCTGAACCCCACTGGGGCCAGTGCTTTTGCTATCAAGCATTTGCATATCAGAAATAATTATTTCAGTCTTATATTTTTTCACCCCGTCTTTATCCCATGATTGAGTTCTTAACTGACCTTCCAAATATAGCTTTGATCCTTGCTGAACATATTGACCAATGACTCCAGCCAAACCTTTAAAAGCTACGCAGTTGTGCCACTCAGTACGCTCTTGCTGTTGGCCTGTGTTCTTATCCTTCCAAGACTCACTTGTAGCCAAGCTAAAGCTGGCAACAGGATCACCGCTAGGCATTGCTTTCATTTCGGGTTGTTGGCCTACATTTCCCACTAAAATAACTTTGTTTATGCCCTTGGACATTACGCCACCTCTCTATATGTTAATGAATGAATAGCCGCTTTTTGCTTGCTGTTTATCATGTTCCAAAGGAATATTTGTTCTTTTTCAGTTAGCTCTCCCATTACTTCTATTGCTAATGATGAACCCTTAGAAGTAGAAGGCTCCTTAATCGCTTCAAGCAAGGCCATTAGAGTCGATTGCATTTGTTCTTTATCTATCCGCTGTTTACTTGGTTGCGCCCAATCTGGCAGTGTAGGAGCAAGCCAGTTAACGTATCCATCAACTCCCTTTACCTTTGATGAGTGACTACCTTCTTGTTTTCCTTGGATCACTGTTGCAAAGTTTTCAGTCAATCCATACAGATACCTTCCAATACCCCATTGGACTGCGGCCCTTTTCATTGAACCACTCAACCCACCTTTAGTGGCTTCAACATCTGTATTATCTGCACCATCCCACTTGGTAATCCATTCACCACCTATCTTTACTGACAGGCCGCATAAGATTCCCCCGCATGGGGCTTGGGTGTATTCGTTGCGCCAGTTTTGTGGGCCAACAGTGTTATCTAGCCGATCCATGATTGCCCTATTGTCGATGTAAGCTAAAGCCATTATCCAAGGCGCACCAGTTTTAGAAACGCCAGAGCGACACACGCGCCACTCTACATCTCTTGGCAAAAAAGGAACTTTCAACATATCTAAAGTGTTCATGCGTCACCTCTTTTTATTTCATCTACTATTTTTAAAGCTGCTTCCTTGTAGGCTAAATGCTTGTCAAAATTTAACTTTTCACAATATGGGTTTTGGTATTCCCACAATTTGTGAAAGTCACTTAACGCCTCTAAATAAATATCAACATTCATATTTCTATCCCCGTCATTATTATTATTAAAACAAACAGCCAAACATTCATTGATGCGCGGCTCATGCTGTCATTCCTATCGTCCACCACACTGTTACAATTGCCCAAATAAGAACCCCTATAGAATTAATCACCAACGTATATCGTGAGATATTCATGCCTCACCTCTTATGGTCAAAAAATCTAAATACATGCCAAATGGCGCAGGCTTTTCATTCTGTAAATAATCAAAGAAGTCATAAACCCACTGCATAAAGTCACAATCTTGGGCTAGGTCTGTTGCTGCTTGACCTTTGCTTTCATTAAATAATGCGGCTGCAAATATGCTTGCGGCTTGGTCTGTTGCGCTGCCGTTTTCATTAATCCGATCAAGCAATATGTCAAATGCTGTGTAGATGGTTGGCTGATTATTCCAGCCAGCTTGAAAGGTGACTTCACGATCTAGCATTAGAGATTGGTAAATGTCTGCAAGTGGCGAACACTCGTTAAAGACACCATCGACAGGTGCGTCATAATCATCGGTGTATGCGTTGACTTGTTCAGTAACATGGCAATAAGTATTTAAAGAGTTCATTTTTTGCTTCTCCGTTTACGTTTCTTGTCATTAAATAATACACCATGTAATAAAAAGGAGCAACAAGAGGGAGCAAAATAGGTTTATAAATAATACTTATAGTAGTTTTTTTAACGTAATGAGTTTTAAAATCTTTCCTAATTGTATTAATAAATTATTAAGATCAGTAATATTTAGGCAAAAAAAATCTCCAATAGGAGAGCGGTTGGTATTGACGTAAAGTTTATTTAATTGGGGCCATTAGGCTCAGAATCTTCCTCATATTTCCCGCCCATGATATTGGTTTTTACAGAAATACAATTACCTGTTGCAACTTTATGCTTTGGTTGTAACTGGCTGTGTGCATCTACGAAAGGCAACCACCATGACCAAATCTCAGTTTCAGTCATCCAGTGTAGCTTTTTGCATCGCATCTTATCAAAGTTAAAATTAGTCATAAATGCTCTTATAATTTTAATTGTTTTTTAAAATGAATTTATTGATAAAACAACTCTGCCAATAATTTCAATTTTATTTTCAAGCTGATTAATTATTTCATCATGGTATGTTGGGTTCTCTTTATTGTCGCTCGATAAAGTCCATGAAGACCCGTTAAGACCTTGAACGGCTCTACGGATATGCAGTGCGTCATTAACCAGTAGTGCAAATACCTTCCCATTTTGAAGATTTTTGCAATCCCGATTTATAACCACCTTGTCTCCAACATTTAATTTAGGAGACATTGCATCATCTTCAATTAAACAGACGCATAAATAGTCTGCTTTGTAACCCTCTTCACCAATCCACTTAGTAGATATTGGTAATACTTCCATATTACTGTTTCCTCCTTTTGCTTTCACTTCATTATTAGCTGCCTCATTAGCACTTAAAATTGGTACAGGGTAAAAATCTCGCTTATCCATTGGCGGCAATTCAGTTTTACCCAAAAGCCAATCCATTGATACCTCTAACTCATCCGCTATTTTTTCCAATACATCCTTTCTTGGATTTCTTCGGCCCGACACATAATGACCCACTGAGCTTTGGCTTATGTCTAAAATTGTTGCAAGAGTCTCTTGGGTGCATTTTCGCTCTTTCATTCTTATTTTCAAGCGGTCATTCCATCCATTCATAAGATAATACTCATTAGATAAATTAAGCATTAATTTTAATACTCACAGTAATAATAAACAGTGACCACAAGTGTTATGTGTTTACTATAATTAATACATGGTGTATTATTCGTGGAAATTATGTAGGGAAAATTAATGCAACTTAAAGATTTTATTAGGAGCCACCCTAACAGATCAAAAGTTAAGCGGGATTTAGCTGACCTTTTAGGGCTATCTAGCACCTCATCTGTTGACCAGTGGCTAGCTGACATTAGAAGAGTTCCAGTTGATCACATAGCTGGAATTGTGAGCTTTTCTGACGGGCAAATACAGCCTGTGGATCTGCGGCCAGATGTTGAGTTATTTCATAAGATAGGCAAGGTGGGTCAATGACTGAAAAACCGATGGAAGGTAAGCTAAATAATCCCGTAACAGTACACCTAGACGACAAGTTATATAAATTTGTAAAACTTACGGGTGAGCATACGGGAACTGATTTGTCTGTGGTCATTCGATTAGCCCTCTATAAAGAATATAAACAGAAAATGCGTGATCTGAATGTATTCCAACCTCTTTTGGAAGAGTAGCGATATATAAGATAGATGAGCATAGGAGAGATATATGCACTATTACAGCCACAATATAGGCGACTTCAATAACTCCACACGACATTTAACGCGTGTTGAACGTGCGTTGTACAGAGAGTTAATAGAACTGTATTACGACACCGAACAGCCGTTGCAGTCTGTTGACTTTAATCGTTTAGCAAAGCGTGTCTTGG
>Ga0208814_1000839_pt1 | contig 16214 bp, 20 predicted proteins | sample MalvirAntarct_55_FD_184253 | JGI IMG/M metagenome (GOLD analysis project Ga0208814, IMG submission 184253) | Marine viral communities from the Global Malaspina Expedition - Malaspina viral metaG Antarct_55 (SPAdes) (version 2) | ecosystem: Environmental > Aquatic > Marine > Oceanic | place...
CTATAATAGAATATGTAGATGTAGAAGTTATCGAATATCTTACTGATACTATAATAGAATATGTAGATGTAGAGTGGGTAACAACAGATACTATAATAGAATATTTATTACAATTAGTTTATATAACAGATACTCTTGTTGAATACGAGTATATTTATTTAACCGATACGATGTATGTAGACGTAGTTGTAGATAATTACGTTTATGTTACAGATACCTTAACGCTTACTGAATATGTATTTTCAACTGAATATATAGATTGCTATACAGGTTTACCTTGTGAAGATGGTGGAGGCGGGATTAATGACTGTGACGATAACAGTGTTTTCATCCCTAATACTTTTACCCCTAATAATGATGGGGTTAATGATGTATTTTATGCAGTAACCGATCCAACGTGTTGGTTAACGTGGAATATGCAGATATACAATAGATGGGGGACGCTTGTAAAAGAAATAACCGATCCAATGGGTTATTGGACAGGAACAAGTTTTTCTCAACATTGGTTGTGCCCTGATGGGGTTTATACTTGGAAGCTTAACGCGACTCAGTCTGGAAAAGCCACCCAGCTGCAAGGGCTTGTAACAATATTTCGCTAACTGTATTTTTTTTAGTATATTGCAAGAGTTATGAAAGCTATAAAAAGAGATTATAAAAAGGAGTACGCTAAGTACGGATCTAAGCTTAAAGCTAAAAAATATCGCGCGGAGCTAAATCAAATTAACAGAGAAAAAGGAAATTACGGGAACGGAGACGGATTAGACGAGGCTCATTTTAGTAAAGGGGGTAAGACTAGACTTCAAGCTCAGTCTAAAAACAGAGCTAACAACAGGCCTAAAAAAAGGAATAGCGTATAAGCTATTAAATTTAATATATATATAATGAAATATTTACTTATCTTCATGTCTGCTATATTGTTAGCGTCATGTTCTGTGCAAACTAAACACAGAAGGTCTCAAGCGAGACATTACAATCAATGCTGGTGTTTAGACCCATTTAATGGCGGTGCCGAATGGTGCTGTGATGGACCAGCTCCAAAATACATGGCCCCATACAAGCACTCTAAAGGTTACATTAGAGCTAAATTTTAATAAGATGGCAGAGTATAAATGTGATTGCAACGATAAGGTTGTAGATAAGTCAGGCGTTACAATAAAGTATATTGAGGGGGAAGGGGTAATACATGAAGTAAAGTGCGAGGAATGCGGAAAATATATGACGTTAGCTAACCCAAAATCTGGCGCACCTGGGTTTAGATCTAATAGATATGGGCAGACGTTTTGAGTATACTTTTAGATGTTAAAGAGTATGAAGAACCAGCTGTTAAAATTTGTCCCAACGGTACGGAAGGTGAGCTTATTGAACTCGGTGGGCTACTCATTTGCCTTCCAAAAAGGCCTCCGAAGAAAGAAATTTCAGGATATAAAGAACCAAACTCTATGCAAATGTGGGGAAGGGTACTTATGCCGCAGGAACTGTCTCGTATTCGTTCTATGGATGAGTGGGCGGAAATGCCACGAGAGTTTAGAGCAAGGTTTCGTCCATATATCGAGGAAGAGTTTAGGCGTAGGCGTGAGGGTTTTTGGTTTTATAACAACGGCACAGCTACATATATTACGGGGCGGCACTACATGATGATACAGTGGACCAAGATGGATATTGGTTACCCGTATTTTTTAAACTTCCAAAGAGATATCTTCTTACACTTAGCGGCGTGTGAAATTGATCCTAGATGCATAGGTCAGCTATATACTAAGTGTCGTCGTAGTGGGTACACAAATATGTGTTCATCCGTGCTTGTAGACGAAGGGACGCAAGTCAAAGATAAACTTATGGGGATTCAGTCTAAGACTGGTAAGGATGCTCAAGAAAATATATTTATGAAGAAGGTTGTTTTTATGTTTAGAAACTACCCTTTCTTTTTTAAGCCTATCCAGGACGGTACAACCAATCCGCGTATGGAGTTGGCCTTTAGAGAGCCATCAAAAAGAATAACTAAAAAGAACAAAACCTCTCAAATGGGGGAGGCTTTGAACACAGTTATAAATTGGAAAAACACAACAAATAACGCATATGACGGGGAGAAATTACACCTGTTGTATCTAGATGAAGCAGGAAAATGGGAAAGACCTACAGACATAAGAGACGCTTGGAGGATTCAGAGGACTTGTTTGATCGTCGGAAGAAAAATCGTGGGGAAGGCAATGGTCGGAAGCACGGTAAACCCAATGGACAAAGGGGGAAGTCAATACAAGGATCTCTGGGAGGACTCGAATCCTTTGGAGAGGAACGCGAATGGGAGGACTAGAACTGGTCTATATAGACTTTTTATCCCTGCATATAATTCTCTAGAAGGCTTCTTTGATAAGTTTGGTCACCCAATAGTTGAAGACCCTACAGATACTACAGAAGGTATAGATAACGAGTACATTTATATTGGGGCTAAAACATTCTTAAAGAATGAAAGAGACTCTTTAAAAAACGATGCTTCGGAGTTAAACGAAGTGGTCAGGCAATTCCCCTTTACGGAAGACGAAGCCTTTAGGGATAGTATAGAAGGGAGTGTATTTAACATCGGGCAGATCTATGAACAAATAGAACATAACGACGAGCTGTTTCCCAACCCTGTTGTTGCAGGGAACTTTGTCTGGAAGGGGGGGGTAAAAGACACTGAGGTAATATTTAGCCCAAACGTTCAGGGTAGATTTAAAATTGCCTGGATGCCACCTCCTGATTTTAGAAACCAAAAGAAAACAGAAAGAGGCAAGCGGGTAGCTCCTCATTCAAATTTTGGCGTTGGAGGTGTTGACTCATATGACCTTGATGCTACTGTAGACGGGAGGGGGTCTAAAGGTTCCTTGCACTTATATAACAAGTTCCATATGGAACACCCTTGCAATATGTTTGTATTGGAGTATGCTTCAAGGCCTCCTTTAGCTAAAATATTCTACGAAGATGTTTTAATGGCCTCTGTATTTTATGGTTACCCTATATTAATAGAGAATAACAAATACGGTATAGCAAGGCATTTTGAAGCTAGAGGATATGACGGGTATTTAATGGATCGGCCTAAACATTTACTTAGCGCTAGTGGGATGAAATCTAAAACAAAAGGTATTCCATCTAACTCACAAGACGTAATTCAAGCTCACGCACATGCTATAGAGGCCTTTATACATGATCATGTAGGGGAAAACAGGGAAACAGGGGAGGTAGGGAAAATGTATTTTAATAAAACACTAGAGGATTGGATAGGTTATAAGATAGACGATAGAACTAAATATGACCTTACAATTAGCTCTGGATTAGCTCTATTAGGAGCGCAAAAAGCTAAGCCTAAAAAGGCTTCTGACCTGTCTGAAAAACGATTCTTTAGGAGATATCAAGTAATCGGATGATTTACTATATTTGCTAAATAGAAATACCATATCTTAAGGATGTATAATAACGATAATAAAAGCAAGCAGGGTTTTCCAGATCCATTAGAATCTACGGAATTAAAGCAAAAGAAAGAATATGGTGTTCAGTACGCTAAAGCTATTGAATCTCAATGGGGGAAAACTACGGACGATTCTTCCTTAGTAGGTAAAAGAAATAAAACTTTTGAAAAAGACCGAGATTATGCTATTGGGGTTCAAGATACAAGTATATATAAGCAGCTATTAAGTTCCCTTAATCCAAATAAAGCGGACGGAGCTTTGTTAAATATGGATTACACTCCAGTTCCTATCCTACCTAAATTTGTAAGAATTGTAGTTAATAAGATACTGTCTGTTAATCCTTATCCTAATTTAGAGGCGGTAGATCCATTGTCTTCTTCTGAAAAGAATGAAAAAAAGAAGAAAATCTTAATGCAGGTTGACTCTAAGGATAAGCTTAAAGAGCTAAAAAATAAGACGGGTGTTGTTTTAGATATGGATCCAGATTCTATTCCAGATACACCAGAAGAAGCGGAGATTTTATTCGACACTAACGTTAAAACAGACGGGGAGATATCTGCTCAGCTAGGGACGGAACTTACTCTTACGTGGAATAACTTCGTAGATAATACTTTCCGAAGATGTGTAAATGACTTGGCTACTCTAGGTATGTCTGTAGTAAAAAGGTCAAACGATCCAAACGAAGGCATTAAAACATCTTATGTAGATCCGTGTATGTTTATACATAGCCACACAGAAGACCCTAATTTTGAAGATCTTATATACGCTGGACACATAAAAAAAATTTCTATACAAGAGTTAAAACGTTTAGCTGGGGAGGAATTAAATGAGGAAGACTACAAAAAGATTGCTCAGAAATCTAAAGGCCGAAATGGTAATGATTCTGGAAAATACAATAAGAACAACTATAGTGAAGCCCTAGGTAAGACCTCATTTGGATATGACGACTATATGGTTGAGGTTTTAGACTTTGAGTTTATTTCTGTCGATTGCATTTACTTTGAAGAGAAAGAAAACAAACATGGGAACACGGGCTTTTACTTTAAAGGCTTTGAGGAGCAACCGAACAAGAACAGTGTGTTTGAGCGTACCCCTCATAAATTAGAGGTTTCTACTGTTTATGGCGGAAGCTATGTTCTAGGTTGTGATTATTTATTTGGGTATGGCAAAACTAAGAACGTACCTAAAAATATACACGATATATCTAAAGCTACATTGTCTTATTCTGTAACGGCAACTAATATCCGTAACATGATGCCAAAATCTATGGTAAATAGCTGTGTGGGATTTGCAGATATGCTTCAGCTTACTCACTTAAAGATACAGCAAGCTATAGCAAAAGCCAAGCCAGATGGTTTGATTATAGATATAGAAGGATTAGAGAATGTACAGCTAGGAAAAGGTGGAGAGCTACAGCCTTTAGATCTTCATGACATATATGAGCAAACAGGTGTTTTTTATTACAGAAGTAAAAACCCCGAAGGTGGATTCCAAAACCCTCCTGTTAGAGAGATAAGCAATAGCATAAGAAACATTAATGAACTTGTAGGTTTATATAACCATTACTTAGGTTTAATAAGAGATACAACGGGAATCAATGAAGCAATGGACGCTTCTTCCCCTAAAGGTGATGCTTTAGTTGGTGTTCAAAATCAAGCTATAGCTGCAGGTAATAACGCTATATATGATATAACAAATGCCGCTATGGTTTTGTTTAAAAAAGTATGTGAGGATATAGTTAAATGCATTCAAATTATACCTACTGAATCTGTTCTATATAAAATATATGAGAACGCTATCGGAGACACGAATATGGAGGCTTTAGCTTCTTTCAGAGACCTTCCAATGTACAACTTTGGGGTAGTTGTTGTAAAAGACATGGAGGAGAAAGATAAAGCTTATCTAGAACAAAACATCCAGATGGCCCTTCAGCAACAAGAGTTAGATTTAGAAGACGCTATAGCTGTTAGAGGTTTAAAAGATATCAACCAAGCGGAAAGGCTTCTTGTTGTTAGGCGTAAAAAAAGAATGGCTATGCAGCAGCAGATGGCTCAGCAGAACTCAGAGCAACAAGCTAAAATGCAGGGTCAAATAGCACAACAGGCACAACAAGCTAAAATGGCTGAAATGCAAGCGCAGGGTCAAATTGACACTCAAAAAATTCAAATGCAAGCGCAAGTCGATATGAAGATGGCGCAAATGAGGCATGAGTTTACTAAAGAAATTGAAATGCTTAAAGCTCAAGCTACTCTTGGATTTAAAGAGGACGATAAAGAGTTTAAAGAAAAACTTGAGGTTTTAAAAGAAACCCGTAAAGACGACAGGCTAGATCAACAAACCTCCGACCAAAGCAAACTTATATCTCAAAGACAAGGGAAAAGAGAAGAGCTGCCTGAAGGTTCAAACAAACTAATTAATGCATTATTAAACGAATAATATGGCTAGTTCAGTAAATTTAGATACATCAGATGTATTAAACATAACATGTAGGAAAGGGGATACCTTTTCTATTACGCTTACTTTAAAGAATTCTGCGGGTACGGCCCTTACTTTGTCTACCAGCGGGTACGTTTTTTTAATGCAAGTAAAATCTACGGAGGCGACGAGAAGAGGAGGTTCCGTTAGATCAACTTTAATTTTAGGTACTCCTAATGCCGCAGCAAAGGATCAGGTCCGAGTTAAGTCTAAGTCTAAGACTAGGATCCCGCCTCCTGTAGTATCTGTACCGTCTAGTGGAAGGACATTTGAAACCCCTACCGTTGATGATAGTGGAAACGTAACTATTGAAGCTTCCGCTGAAACTATGAGTAAAGTTCCTTCTGGGAGTTACTCTTATGACCTTCAGTATATTCTTCCTAACGCTTCTGGCTTAGATACTCACAGGACTGTTTTAAGAGGAAAGTTTTCTGTTAACGCAGATGTAACCGAAGCATTTGAATAATAATGAGTGTATCTGTAAGCACAACATCTGACAATACAGTTAGCGTTTCTGTTGGCGGCAGTACTTCTGTTAGCTTTATAAAAAAAAACTTTTCCGTTTCTGCAAGTTTATCTGCTGCGTCTTCAACAATATTAACCGAAAAATCCATTGGATCAATACAAGTGGTTGTTTAACAACATAGGAAACATGAAAAAATTAATCTTCTTTTTATTTTTTTTACCTGTAACAATTTTATCTCAAAGCAGTTGGGTTAATGTAATAGTACAGGCTGATAACTACGGAGGAGAAACTAGCTGGGAGATTTACGAAGACAGTACTATTGTAGCTATATCTGGGGCATACGAAAACAACTCGTATAATGAAATATTTGTTACTCTTCCCCCAGGAGGATATAACTTTGTTATATACGATCAATTTGGTGATGGGATATGTTGTGATTGGGGAGAAGGATATTTTGGTCTAGTTAACAACTGTGGTTTAAATACATTTGTATATGACTTTAACAGTCCTACAGCAACTGTATATTTTGACTTGCTAGCTTGTCCACCGCCTGTAGTAGGATGTATGGAAGTAGAAGCTTTGAATTTTAATCCTTGGGCTAATTCTCCTGCTCCTTGTACCTTTCCCCCAGCCGCTTGTGCTAGCGGCCAAACTAACATTATTTCTCTTATTACTCCTGATAGCTATCCTAATGAAACGAGTTGGCAGATAACAGTTAACGGAGATACTCTTATATCTGGAGGATACGAAGGAACTACAGGAGTAACAATACCAACGTACACATGTGTTAACGAAGGGGATACTCTTGTAGCTACCATTTATGATACATACGGAGACGGAATGTGCGGTACTTGTTGGGGAGGAGTAGATGGATATTTTAATGTGCTAACATTGTGTGGAGATAGTATTTTTACAGTAGGCGGGGAAACTCAGTTTGACACGATTTCTTCTAATCCCTACATAGTACCTGTTTGCGTTCCTGTATCTTTTCAAGGATGCACTACGCCAGGATATGTAGAATACAATCCTTTAGCAGTTACAGATGATGGAAGTTGTAATACACTTGTAACGTTAGGTTGTACAGACATTACAATGTTTAATTACGATGTCTTGGCAAACACTATGGATGTTCATCCTTCATGTGATTACACCCTTACTATTACAGACGGTGGAGCAGACGGATGGTTTGGTAGTTGGTTAGGAATGACTCAGGGAGACAGTGTCTACGGTCCTTACTCAATGGAAGTAAATGATGGGTATGAAGAGGATTTTAATCTAACTCTAAACTCAAACGAAGAAATAAGTGTTTATTTTTTTACGGAGGGTAATGCAGAAACAACAGCTTCACAATGTGGATTTAGAATTGAAGGTCCGAACGGAACGGTGCTACAGAGTGGAACAAACCCCTGGACAGATCCTCTTAAAAAATTTCCATATAAATACACTGAAACACCAACGTGTTCTAATTACTGTGAGGTATTTGTATACGGGTGCATGGATATAGAAGCTCAGAACTACGATGTAGATGCTAACGCCGAAGATAATACTTGTTATTTTTTTGCGGGTTGCACTCAAGCGGGATATGTAGAATACTACAATCAGGGTTATGTAGCGGACTACGACGATGGGAGTTGTAATGAATTAGCTTTATTTGGATGTATGGATGAGCTAGCCTTAAATTATGATAGTGAAGCTAACGTAGATACAGGAGATTGCATTGAAGTAGTTGTTGACTGCACAGACCCTAACGCAGTGAATTACAATGAGTTAGCAAACTCCCCTAGTAATGAATTATGTTTATACGATGCGGGATGTATAGGTGAACCAGGTAGCCCTTATTACTTAAACGACTCATGCTATGCGTGGATAATAACAATAGATTCATATTGTTGCGAAGTAGAATGGGACAACGCTTGTATTGATTTATACAGCTATTGTGAGCAGGGATGGCCAACAGGAGTTCCAGAAGCTAACAATGGGTTTGATGTGTACCCTAACCCAGTAAGCGACGTATTAAACATACAGACCTCTCAGAACGTCCTTACAGAGGTGTACAATGCTTTTGGTCAAATTGTAATACCAAGCACTAGAGATAAAAGAATCAACCTTACGCACCTACCTAAAGGCCTTTATGAGGTTGTTGTAAATTATAACGGAAGAATTTTAATTAAAAAAATAATAAAGTCATGAGTTATTTAACGAATAAAAAGATTAAGAAACGTATTGATAGTCTTTTAGGTAAGAACGCTTCTTACCAGGCGGCTAACGTTTGTGTTACTAATAGCAAAACTAAAAGACAAGAAATAAATAGGTACTGCAAGGTTAATTTTGTAAACCCTATTAAGGATATAGATAAAGATTTTTACAATCAAATAATTTTACAATAACCATGAGGTATTTATTAGTTATATTATTCTCGTTACTTTCATTTAGTGTTAGTAGCCAAACCTTAAAAAAAACTTTTAAGTTTGCAACTTTTTATACTGCATTTAGCGGAGGGAATTCTATTTCTGATAATAACGTATATTCTGTAACTAGCTCTTTACAAACGGACATTATAGAGACTCCTTTTGATTATTCTTTTACCGCTGGCGTTCGTAAAATAGCTAGGTTTGGATATGAGAACCGAGCTAATGCTTTTTATAACGGAACAGAAAAATCATATAGTGACGCAGCTACAGTAGGTAAAGTAAAAGGCTTTGAGTTTTTATTTGAAGCTGATTGGAGACGACAACAAGGAGTAAACTTTTTAGATCAAAATCATTTTGTTAGATACGTTGCTAAGGACTGGGTAACTAAAGTGGAATATGTACAGGATGGTTTTGCGGACGTAGAGTATTTTGAAGGATCACAAAGATTACGATTAAGTGTAAATGATAGGCTTAGTTTTAATCTTGGCATTGCACAACGAATATCCGAGCCTTATGGCTATGACGCTTTAGAAGAGTGGATGTTATCTAATGGGAATTTACATTATACCACTCTTGCTATTCAAGAGGGATACACTGTAGATGTATCTGCTAACGAATATTACAATCCAGAAGGATTTCTTGTTGCTACAAGTGCAGATGTTTGGGAGCAGGTGGTTGTTCCTGAGGTTATAGATGATTATGTGTTTCGCAAAAGAAACGAGCTTCCTAGCCAATGGAACCACTCAGTAGTAGTAGGATTTGACTATTATAAATTTTCTAAAAACTTTTGGATGCACAGCTGGGCTAGTGTAATGCCTTATCACCTAAGGGTTGACAGCGAGTACTCTTACTTTGAAGCAACAAGCGGGGATCAGTGGGTAGATTACTCTGGAGGCCTTATCTTTGGTTGGAGATTAAATAAGAGTCTTGGTGTGTTCTTAGAGGGAAAATACAATAAGTATTGGAACAGAGAGTGGCACGATTTCTCAGTGGGACTTAACTATGTAATATTATAAAAATGGCGCAACAGATTGGGGAGAAAACAGAAGTAACTTTAGACCTAAAAACAATAGGTATGGGAGTTGCTGGTATAGGATCATTAATTGCGATGTGGTTTGCTCTTCAAGCAGACATAACTTTAGCAAAAGAATTGCCTGTACCACCAGATCCAGAAATTACACGCATGGAGTTTGACATGAAAGATCAATTGGTCCGTCAAACTATTATGACTACGCAGGACGATGTTAAGGAGATGAAGGCCGACCTTAAAAATATTGAGGACAAAATAGATGCTTTAAAATAATAATCCATGAAAACTTTACTCATCACTCTTTCTTTTCTTTTGTTCACTACAGCAGTATATGTTTCTATACCTGAAGAGATCAATATCCCAAATTCAGGTGTATGTGTTGTAGAATTTAACGCTAGTTTTAATGCTAGCAATAGTGTAAGCTGGTTAGATAACCTAAGTGACTGTAAAGGCAGACGTATAGATATAGCGTCAAACCCCGACATGCAAAAAGAACATAAGATCGTTGTGGTCCCTACTCTTGTTATTTTTAGTGAAGGCGAAGAAGTAGAAAGGTTTCAAGCTAACATTATGATGCAGCTTGAGGCTACACAATCAGAAGTGCAAGATGCGGTTGACGAAGTTATAATGAGTGCATTCTAATGAAAGCTTGTAAATGCGAACATAAAGAAAAGGAATACAAGAAAGGAGGTAAGACTCCTGCTTGGACACGTAAAGCAGGGAAGAATCCAAAAGGCGGATTAAACGCAAAAGGTGTAGCCTCTTACAGAAAGGCAAATCCAGGCAGCAAGCTTAAGATGGCTGTAACAGGGAAAGTTAAAGCGGGGTCTAAGGCTGCAAAGAGACGCAAATCTTTTTGCGCTAGAATGAGTGGGATGAAAGGACCTATGAAGAAGCCAAATGGCAAGCCTACAAGAAAGGCTTTATCTTTACGTAAATGGCGTTGCAGAAAAAAGAAAAAATGAAAACAGTAAAGAAAAACACTAAATTAACAATCTTTAATAAAGAAGTGGAAGTAGCCCCTCCCAAGGGCTACCATTGGATGGAAGAAGGCGGTAGATATTTCTTAATGGAAGGCTCTTATGCTCCTCATCCTAAGTCTGTAGAAAAAGCAATGTTCAAACTTTCTAACCATAGCAAGGGTGGAAAATAAGACAACGTAATAATACTTATATTTGCATATAAATAATTCTTAAAATGGCTACGATCTCAGCAACAATAAATCTTACTAGTCCAGACATTACTGGTGACCCTTTAAATTTAAGTAAGACAACTAACTTAAATAAAGCGGGTACTGCTACTGGTTTGGACCAGTTTACAGGCGTTACTACCGTAGTATATGCAACTGCTAAGACAGCAGAGAAAATTGTAGATGCTGCAGATTACGTTGACACATCCGCTTCTCATAAAGTTTACATTAAAAATTCAGCTACTGGGTCTAGCGATTTTATTACTGTTGAGCTAGGGGGTAGTAATGTTTTAATGGGTAGACTTTACCCAGGAGATTGGTGTTTCTTCCCGTACGACGGAACTTTAGACGTAGACATAGATACTAGTGCAGCTAATATGAAGGTTGAATATGCTGTTTTTTCTCAATCAACCGCATCATAATAATATAGACTATGGCAACTACAACAGCAACATTAATCCTTAGTAGCGCAGACGTTACAGGACATAGCTTTAATATGACGCAGACAGCTTCCTTAACTAAGGCGGCTTCTTCAACAGGGTTAGACGAGTTTACAGGTATTACTAGCAGAAAGTATCCATCAGCGCAAACCGATACGGTTGTTGTGGCGGATAGCATATATGTAGATACTACCGTAGCCCACAAGGTTTATATTAGAAATACAAGTACTGGTAATAGCGATTATATCTTAGTGGAGCTTGAAGGTAATGTCATTATTGGAAGACTTTATCCAGGAGATTGGATGTTTATTCCTTATGCAGGAACGTTAGATATTCAAGTAACTACTATAGCTACAAACGTAAGCATTGAGTACGGGGTATTCTCTCAATCAACTGTATCATAATGGCAAGAACAGCAACGACAACGGCAAGCTTTTCTTTATCTAGTGCAAACCTAACCAGTAGCCCTACTAATATCAGTGCGTCTACTACTCTAACAAAAGCAGCCTCTAAGCTTGGGTTGACCGACACTTCTGGTTTAGGGGTAAAAACAACATTATCGGTTGATCAATATACTTTATTCTATGCAGATCAATACACCGCTGACAAGTCAAGCAAGGTTTATTTAAGAAACCTTTCTACTATAGCTAGCGAATTCTTTTTAGTTTCAATAGACGACGAACCTTTAGGTAGGCTTTATGCTGGAGATTTTTCATTCTTCCCATGGTCAGCTACTGATGGGGTTAGACAAGTTATATCTTTAACTTTAGCAGCTACTTGGGCTACAGCAGATACAGTTACTTTTGATGGGCAAACTATAACTGGAGCAGCAGCAGCAACTACAGCCGCTTGGGTTGAGCTACTTGCTACTACTAAATATCCTAACTGGACAGCTGCGGAAAATGGTGGCGCTAGTGATACCGTAGTGCTTTTTACAGCTAAGGATAGTAATAATTTAGAAAACTTTCAATTAGGAAGTGCGGAGGTAGCAACTGGGTCAATAGTGGCAACTATAACGGGCAATGGTACAGCCGTTGTAGCGCAAGTCACAGAGGGCGTAGCAAGTGCAAACGACATTAAAATTACACCAAGTGTAGCAACTTCGATGTCATTAGAACACATATTAATAAACGAATAATGGGAAATCTTAGAGTAGGCTTATCATTAAGTAGTACGGACTTGCTCTCAAGCTCGTTAAATATCTCTGTAGCTACATCTTTAATATTAGACTCAGGAAGCCTTATTAGAGCAAAAGTAAAAGGTACAGCAGCCGATAGTGACGATCTAGCTATATATATAGTTAATCAGTGTAGCGACAGAGCGTACCTATACATAAAGAATTTAGATTCTCAACTAGAGAATTACGTATACATACATAACGACACAGATACTGGGTTAGTAGCTAAAGTAGGCGGGGGAGAGTTTGCTTTCATCCCTGTTGCTGTAGACAAGAAGTACGAAGTGTATGGGACTGTAATAGACACATTAATCGAGTACGGGGTATTCGGAAACGATAACTCAGCTGCACCATACGGTGGAACATAATAACATAAAGACATGCCAGATAATTATAGAAACCTAGTAGTCCTCGCATCCACTAATGCTTACACCACTACTGAAACGTTTGCTTTACATAACCCAACAGATGCAGAAATTTCGGCTACAGTTATTGGTGCTGTAAGAACATATCAAACTGATGCTTATAAGGACCTTACAACGGGCGTTGCAATCAAAGTGCAAGCTGGAGGGACTCTTTACGGTAGATTTTCTTCTGTAGTTGGAGCAGGCCTTGTAGCTTACTACTAATAAAACAACAAATTAATTTAATATAATGGAAGAACAATTTGAAAAAACGGAGATCTTTGATACTCCCGAACAGCTTGCCGCATCAATGCAAGCAGACGCACAACCTACTCAAGAGGCTCCACAAGAGGAGTCTCAACCTGTTTCCGAACCCGTTCAGGAACAAACAGAGCAGGAAGCTCCACCTCAGGTAGAGCCAGTACAGGAACAGACTAACGAACCTGTACAACAAGAAGAATTTCAATATCAAGCGACGACTGACGATAATATCGAACAACAGGCGACGACGGATAATGATAATACAACTCAGCAGTATTCTGACGACGACATAGAATCGGCGGTGTTTAACTACGTAAGCGAAAGGCTTGGACGCGAGGTTAACTCATTCGACGAATTTAGTCAACCACAGAACGCTATGGATGAGAGGGTCCAAAAGATCGCGGAATTTGTACAAAATACAGGTCGCGGTCCTGAAGATTGGTTTAAGTATCAGTCGTTAAACCCATCCGAAATGGATGATATGACGGCAGTGAAGATTAAATATTCACAAGATTACCCACAGCTAAACTTCAATGAGATCAATACTCTCGTTAGTTCTAAATACAAGACGAATCCTGATGAGTTTAGTGAAGGTGAATTACAGGTCTCAGCTTTACAGCTAAAGATCGATGCCACGGATGCACGTAATAATATTGAAGAGATACGCAATACTTACGCCGCTCCTATGCAACAGGAAACACCTGAACAACAAGAATCTTACTTTACTGAAGATTGGGCTCAAGATATGGAAAGAGAAACATCTAGTTTCGAAGGCTTAGAGTTTGATTTAGGGAATGGTAAGAATTTTAATTTTGGTGTAGGTGAGAACTACAGAAAGACTCTAGTCGACAACCACCAGAATGCTGAGAATTATTTAGACAGGTATGTTGACCCTAATGGAAATTGGGATTACGATACCTTTAATTCTCATCAAACGCTCATTGATAATATCGACAACATCGTCTCTTCGGCGTATCGTCAAGGTATGGGAGATGGGCAGAGAGGACTAGTTAATAAGGCGGCTAACGTCTCTACTAACACACCTTCTCAAAACGCTGCTCAAAACAACACTAATTCATTAGCGGAGCAAGTGAAAAACATCATGGGGGCTAACTCCAATAAGATGACATTTAACATTTAAAATAACAAAAACTAAGAAACAATGGCAACATTAACAGGAGCTAAAACAACGACTGGGTCAACCCAGGCCGATGCAGCAGGCGCATTTCGCATTACACCTGAAAAATACACAACTGTAGGCGATCTATTAAAAACAACAAAAGATGAGCACATGCCTGGGCTTATCGAGACTTACGGCGATCAAGGTATCACTGGATTTCTTAAACTTACAGGCGCAATTAACAGCGGTGGATCTTCTGACGAAGTAAACTGGTGGGAGGCAGGTCGTCGTCACAAGACATTAGCATACACATCTGGTATAACTATTTCTGGGGACACTAAAAGCCTAAGCGTTACAGACGCTATTGTAACAGCAGCGGTGCAAGTTAACGATGTTCTTATGGACAAAGAAACAGGCGCACGTTTTATCGTAAAATCTGGTGGATTTGCAACAGGAGATGCAGTAAATGTCGTTCTTGTAAAACTAGACGGAAGTATAGTTGCAACAGGCACAGATATTGACGCTACTACAGCTGGAGAGTTTATTAGACTAGGTAATATGTACGCTCAGGGAAGTAACCAACCTACAGCATACGACGATTTCAACGCTAAAAAGCGTACTAACCCATATATGATCGTTAAAGATCGTTACGAGGTTAACGGTTCGCAGGCTACGAATATCGGTTGGGTAAATGTAGGTGGCGGAGAGTACCGCTGGTTTATGAAGGGTGAGCAAGAGGCTCGTGCTCGTTTCGAGGACCGTCGTGAGATGATGATGCTTTTAGGGCAGCAGCGTGGTAATGACACTATTGCTGGTGGAGCTTTAGGTAGTGAACTTGCTGGTTCTGAAGGATACTTCTCAGCTATTGAGGACCGTGGAATCCAAGTTAGCAACGCTAACGCGAACCCACTAGACTCTTTCTCTGAGTTCGATGATATCATTATGGAGCTTGATAAGCAAGGTGCACCTTCTGAGTACGCTATGTACGTGAACAGAAAGCAAGACCTAGCTATCGACGATATGTTAGCATCAGGTATTGCAACTTCAGTTACTGCTGGTTTACCAGGACAGTTCGGAGCATTTAACAATGACGCAAACATGGCTGTACAACTTGGATTTAAATCTTTCACTCGTGGAGGATATACTTTCCATAAGCACGATTGGAAGCTATTGAACGATCCAACTCTTCTAGGCGCATCTAACTACGTACAGGGAGCTATGATTCCTTTATCGCAGGTTACAGACGCACGTAGCGGAATGAAGGCACCAGCTTTATCTATGTCTTACAAGGAAGCTAACGGGTACAACCGTGAGATGGAGCACTGGGTAACTGGTAGCATCTTAGGACACACGAACAACGGAGATGTAGGAACAGACAACGCTGTCTTCCACTACCGCTCTGAGATCGCTCTTTGCACTCGCGCTGCTAACCAGCACGTAATGATTAAGGGATAATATTAATTAGGTTGACGGGGAAGGAAGGCTTCGGTTTTCTTTCCCTTTAAACTATAAGAAAACTTAAAAATTATGGCTACATTTACACATTCAAAACCAGGCACTATGACGGCCTCTAAAAAGATTGTCATTAGTAGTGCAATTACTAGCATAGGAAACACTGACTTTTCATTAACTCAACCTAAAGACACCATTGTAGATGAGGTTTTTATTAGAGTTTTAGAAGCACCAATTGTCGCTACGGGAGATCTTGGTTTTACCATGGGATATTCTGCTTCAGGAACTGAAGTTGTAGGAACGGGCGTTGACAACCTTCTTGATGGAGGAACAACACTTGATGTTGGAG
>Ga0208814_1000840_pt1 | contig 16189 bp, 4 predicted proteins | sample MalvirAntarct_55_FD_184253 | JGI IMG/M metagenome (GOLD analysis project Ga0208814, IMG submission 184253) | Marine viral communities from the Global Malaspina Expedition - Malaspina viral metaG Antarct_55 (SPAdes) (version 2) | ecosystem: Environmental > Aquatic > Marine > Oceanic | place: South...
TTAAATTTTCAACTTTAATATATAATCTATCTAAAGGAATATTTAATATACCTGAAGTTAACGAAGCACCAGCTTGCATGTAGTAAGGATTATCTAAACTCCATCCTAAATAATCAGCTTCTTTTTGATTATAAGTTATAGCAGACCAAGCTGTCATAAATTTTCTAGCTTTTATTCCAACAGGAGGTGAAACGTTAAGCATTTCTACAAGTAATTCGCTTTTTTTGTATCTTCCTTTAGGATCATTATATAATTCATACGCTTTTAACGAAGTGTTTTTTATAGCGGATAAAATAGATCCATACAGACCCGAACCTCTTAATAAAGTATCTATAGCACCATTTATCGCTCTTGATTTAGGCACTTTATACTTACCTTTTATATCAGCATAAGGATCATCGTCATCCCACATAGAAAATAATCCATTTTGAAGAAAGTTAAATACAATGTTCTGCATAGCTGCGTAGTAAGAAACTTTAGCTACATTGTTTTTTAAATCACCTCTACCTTTAACAATATCAACAACACCGTTTTTTATAAGTCTACCGTATTGCAAAGGAGTATTTTGAAAAGCTAAAATTAATCTACCAGCAATAGATGCTTGGTTTTTTGATATTTTAGAAGGATCAGCAGATTGTTGACTTGCTTCAGCTGTTTTATAAAAATCACGCATAGCTATTTCTTGTGCTTGCTCTAAAGTGTACTTATTGCCGTATGTAATCTTTCTATTCTTTTTCGTTAACTCTTTATCTACAGCTTGTTCTTTCATTAAAGATTTTATTCTATTTCTATAAAAAGAAGCTCCACCCATAGCTATAGCAAGACTATCAGCTGCTCTAGTAGGTAAAAAACCTTTTTTAAGAAGCCAAAATACACCTTTTGCACCTTTGTCAAACAATGTTTTTGATTTAGCATTATTAAACAAATCAACAAGTTCAGACTCTTGAAGATCACTAAATACTCCAGATCTTCTATCAGTTAAATAAGATGAAGTATATAATGTTTTAAAATCTTTCCAAAATTGTGGTTGATTAGCAAAAGCTCTTGTAGCGGCTACTATATTATTATCTGATGTGTTTATAAAGTTAGTAGCTGATATCGTTTGAAGTAAGGCTGATTTCATATTAAAAAACATAGTAACACCAATAGATCCATTTATCCAGTTGTTAAAAGAACTTAAAGTACTTTTATCTCCTGGTCTGTTTCTTCCTGTTTGCATTCTATATAAAATATCCTCTAAAGCAATAACAAAATTATCACCTAATGTAGCTTTTAATTTATTAATATTATCTTTACTAAAAATTAAATCTTTATTTTGCAAAAACTTTTCTAAATATTTTTTTCTATTAGCGTTAGATAATATATTTTGAATATCAAGAATTATAGTACCTTGTTGCCAGTTTTCATCTGGTTCTATATATCCGTTTTCTTGTTTAGAAAGTATTGACACATCTATAGCAAACCTTCTTAAAGCTGGGTTTGTTCTAACTATATTAGAAAGATTAAATATATCTTTATTATCTAATCCAGGTACTTCATAACCTGCTTTTTTAAATAAATATACTCTAATAGCTTGATCAATTGAAAAACCTTCATAACCAGAATCAGAACTTAATTTTTTCTTTATTCCTTTATGTTCTTTAGTTATTAAATTTTTCCAATCTCTATGTGCTATATTTCTAGCGTCTACCATATTTAATACACCATCAGCATAAGGAGTTATTAAAGCATCATTTAAGTATTTTAATTGTGCTTCACCTTTTTTACCTCTACCACTAGCAATCATATACATTAAACCTAAAAAATCAGAATCTCCTGGAGGTAACCATTTATTCCATTTACCTATTTTAGCACCCATGTTTTTTGCTCTACCAGCAGATATTATTTCTGAAGCATCTAAGCTAGAATTATCTTCTATAATTTCATTTAATCCAGTAGAAAGATTTTTACTATATGAATTTCTTTTATTATTTAAAGAAAATTTAATATCACCAGTTTCTATAACACTTCTACTTAATTTATTTTTCCAGTTATTGTTATTCTTAAAATAAAAATCGTTATAACCTTGAGAAATTTTATCTATTAAATAATAAGAAATAGCTTTATCATTCATGTTACCTAAATCAGGAACGTTAAATTTAACAGCAGGTCTATTATACTTAATAGCTTGCCTAGTGGCATTATCAAGTATTTCAGCTATGAAGAATTGCTCTGCATTATTATTTGTATTTTTTAAATATGTAGAAATTTTAGAATTGTTTAAAGAACCATTTTTTAAACTAAACTTAACCGAAGGTGATTTACCAATAGCAAAATCATTTATTATCTTGTTTCTTGTTTCATCACTTTTTAGTTGATTATACAAATCTATGTTTCTTTTTCCTATTTTTTCTATAAAAGAATCATCTCTCATAGCTTTTCTAGCTTCTTGTAATACTAAAACATCTCCAAATAACTCCATTAAAGCAGTTCTTCTATCAAATAAAGTTGTTTGACCTAGTTTATTACCTGTTGTTTCTGATATTTCTACTGGATCAAATTTATTCAATAATACATTTGGGTTTTTAGAAAAATCTTCTATTATTTTAGTTGATTCTTCTATACCAAAATATGATTGTAAAAAAGTAGCAATATTTATGTTTTTTGTTTTTATAGGTAAACCAACATCATTTGTAGATTTTAATCTTGGTGGAAGCTTTTTTATTGCATAAGTAGATTGACCTGTTACAGGGTCTATAGGATTGTTTATAACATTCCATATCATTTCCCAGTTGTTAAACATAAAACTTTTTAATTCAGTTTTATTTTGAAATGTCATTCTTCTAGACAATGTTTGAGAAGTTATAGCTAATTTTCTTTTAAAATTTCTAAAGTTTAAAGTTTCTATATTAGGTGCGTTAGCTATTTCTCTTTTAACCTCGGCAACTATAACAGCTGCTGGATTTATTTCTTGAGATAAAGCTTGGTAAGTTTTAATCATACCACCACTAGAAAGACTATATGTCCAAAAGCTTTTTAATGCTTTTAATTCTGACATCTCATCACTAGTTAACGGTGATTTTGACTCTAATTCTAAACCTCTTTTTAAATCTCTAAGTTGTTGTTCAAGCTCAGCTTTAGCAGCTGGGTCTGTTACAGTTTTCATCTTTTGATTAGCAGCAACTGTAGGATCTGTTGAATCTAAAGGAAAGCTACCACCAACAGTAACACCTTCTATAAGTATAGGTTCACCATCACTGTTATTAAATCCAAAAATAGGATTTTTCAATAACTGTACTAAATTGTTTTGATCTTCTTCAAATTTTTGCTCCTCTTCTATTAATATATCGTTATCTGCTTCAAAAACAGTACTAGCAACATTATCATTTATTTCATCAGTAAATCTTTCACTTGTAACGTTACCGGATTTTAACGCATCTTTAAATTTATTTCTTAATTGAGAATTTATCCAACCATTTAAGTTGTTGTTTTCTTTTACTATTTTACCATCTGCGTTTTTATAACCTTTTACATCAAGATTATTTAAAGCATTGTTAACCTCGTTTGATGTTAAACCACTTTCTATTAAACTAGCTCTTTTTTCTTCTCTTAACTTTAAGAAACTTTTATTGAAATTTCTTATATGAGGTATTAAAGCTATTTGAGTTTCAGACAGCATGTCTTCTGAGCTATAATCAGGTAACTGACCATAAAGAGTATATGCTTTTGATAATATAATAGTTTCATAATCATTTAAAATCTCATATAAAACAGTATCAGGTCCATCTTTTTTACCCCATTTGTTTTTGTTAAAATAAGAATTTATTTTAGTTTGAAATTCATCAGAAGTAGTTCTTGCTTTTGGTCTTATAGCAAATTTATCATCAAAAGTATAGTTATCTTCGATGTCTTTTAATTCATCATCAGTTGGTCCTTTTTCATCTATTTCAGATAAAATTTCTGAGTCTCTTTTAACACGTTTGCTTGAAACTTTTTTTGCATCTTCTCTTAATGCTTCTCTATCTATTTTAGCACCTTCAGTACCTAGCTTTTTAAATGCTTTGTTTTTATCTAAAGACATAACTCTATTATTCATAGATTTATTATAATCTTTTATAAAATTATATACAGCTTTACCAGAACTAAATTCAACATCTTTTACTCCTAAAAACTGCAAGACTTGTCTCCACATGTCTGCCAATTTAGTAAAACTATCTTCATCATACCTAACAGCTCCAACCTCTATAGCTTCAGAGTATAAAGTTAAAACTTCTTCCCATTGATTACCAATATTTTGATTGATTTTGTTTTCATGTTCAACAGAAGATATATCGCCTCTAGCTAATTCAGCATCAACTTTTTCCATTTGTTTAGCATAAAAATTTATATAATTATTAAAATTATTTAAAAATTCATCAGGCAATGCTGTTCCTTCTTTTTCTAAGTCTATTGTGTCTTGTATTTTTAACACTTCTGCTAATAAAGATCTACCTAATAGTGATTGAGCTTCAGGATCGTTTTTTATAGTTTCAAAAATAAGATTATGTAAAAACTCATGTTGCTTAGTAGTAACTCTACCATCTTTAGCAGCAAGTTCATTATTTATAATAACAACTTTGTCTGCTAAGATATTACCTTTACCATCTTTTAAAAGAACAGCACCATAGTTTTCAGCTTTTTGAAGAGCTTGTTCTTTTGTAAAGTTTAATTCATTTACTAAAAAATCAACAATTTTTTGAGTAGCCGTAGTTCCTGTATCAGTATCAGTATCAGCATCAAACTCATTCCATGATATATTTTTCACAACACCTGATTTTATAGCCTTAGCTATTACAGCTGACTTTTTACTAGCTATATCACTGTAGTATGCGTTTTGTATCTTACTGTTTAAAGTTTTTATTCTTTCATCTGTAGTAGCCTGAAAAGCTTTGGCTTCTGTTTTTCTTTTTATTGTAAGCTTACCTACTTCGTTTAAGTCACCTAATATTTCAGTAGCAGTGTCTGCCGACAAGTCAGTAGGCATACTGTTTATATTATCATTATATGCTTTTACTTCTTCTAAAATTTGATTTGCTTGTTCTTGAGTATATACACCTTGATCAACTTGTTGTGCTAATATTTTTTTAACCTTAGTGTCTTTAGCAGCTAAAACACTTAAAGCATTAAATCTGTCAACATTACTCATGCCTAGTATATTTCTAGCACTTCGTTTTGCTAAATTTAAGCTAACACCTGCTCCAGGCATTATAGCGCCTGCAAAGAAAGATAAAATAGTTGTATCATAAAAATCTTGCAAAGACATAGTATCTTTCATTAATAGTTGCCCAGCTGCATCATTTACATTTTTATTAACTATAAATGTTTCTCCTGATTGTTGAACGTTTTCTTGGAAAACTTCTTTTAAACCTTCACCTTGTAGATTAAATAATCCTTTACCTACTGCTTGTAGTTTATTAACAAATCCTGCCACTCCTTTTTTAGCATATTCTCTTAAAGCAACTTTTATATAATCATTTTTTATTTTACCAAAAATAGCATCAGTTGCTTTCATTTGAGGAGAAAGAGGAGCTGTTGCAGCATATAGTATACCTGTTTGCACAGATGCAATTGTTGCTAGTCTAGAAGCTTCTTCGTCATTTATTCCAGCAGCTCTAGCTTGCTTAAGTGTTTCTTCGTAACCTTTGGAAAAACCTAAAGTACTTTGACCTATGATAGCATCAGCCATACCTTGTTTTATTGGTATAGATTTTAAGAATTTTTTAGTTTTACCTAAAACACCAAGTCCTTTTGTAAAACCACCTATAGCTCTAGCTGAGTTACCCATACCTCTAGTTAATGCAATTTGAAAAAACAAATCACCAATAACATTTGCTCCTGCATCAAAAGCACCTAAGGTACTAAAAGAAGAATCTTTTCTTTGATTTTTTCTAGCTTCTGTTCTTATTTTATCAGATTTATAAGCATCTAAAAAGTTTGTTGCATCTAAAGAGTTTGTGGTATCTATTATTCTACCGTTTTGATCTACTATGTATTTTATTCCAGATTCTTTATCAACATAAGAGTTACCAATAGCAGTAACGTATCTACCTATACTACCAGCTTCAACTTCTTCCATTAATAATTGAACTCTAATACTTTCTGAAACTCCTTCAAAATAATCACCAGGAAGAATACCATATGCACTTGCTGAAAAACTGTTAACAGCATCACTAAAACCAGTCCATCCGTTACCTAAAACATTTGTAAGAAATCTACCCGCACTGATATTACCTTTATTGCTAACCAAGTTTTGATATTCCATTTGATCTTTCATGTCTATCAATTCCATCTTCTCTGTAATCAAAGGAAATTCTTTTTTAATATAATCTTTATAAGAATTTAAATTAATATTACCTTCTGATAATGAAAAAGTTTTGTTTATACCATCTGGATCAACACCTGTTTCTCTTTCATATTCTAGCTTCTGCTGTTTTATATCTCTCTGTATCTGGTCATTAATATACATGTTTAAGTATTGAAGCTTTTTAGCTTCAAAAGCAGTTGCTGCATCTGTAGAGGTACCTATAACATTTTCATTTAAACCTAATTCTATATATCTTTCAATGTCTTTATCAAAACCTCTTTTAATTAAGAACCCGTTAAAATCATTTGGATTAATGTTAGTATTACCAAAATCATTATCATTATATACTTCAGAAACAACAGTAGGCGCTAAGGGATCATCACCTTGCGCCTTTTGCGTTTCGTTTAAATATATGTAAGGTTCATTTAACTTTTGCATATCAATATATGCGTCTATTTTATCTGAAGTAAGAGATTGAAACGAACTTATTTTTCTTTTAGCATCGTTTTGTTTTCTTCTTAAAATTGGATCTGATATAGTTTGCATTGTTGATTGAGGTCCTGTTGGTTCTATATAGCCAGCAAGATTTAACTCATCTTGTGTTATAAAACCCTTGTCAACAGCATTTTGTACGTTTACATCTGTAAACACGTCAAACTCTGGTATACCAATATTAGTTCTTTCTAATTTATTTGTAGAATTTTGAGCACCTGAACTTGGATCTCCAAATTGTTTTTGTAATGAATCCATTAATAAATTAGAACTTTCTGTTACAGGAAGTCCATAATTATCAACGCCTAGATCTTGAGGTGTATCCAAAGAAACTATTTCCGAACTGGAAACCGTATCTTCTGTTTTCGGCGCAAACATATCTGTTCTTTGAGGCGTTGCAATTGCACCCGGAGCAACACCCTTTACTTTTTTTAGTTTAGCACCTACATTGTCTGCTAAGAAAAGAATTTTCTGTGATTCAGAGTAATTTGTTAAATCAACCTCTTCACCGCTACTTAAAATATATATTTCCATTTATAGTTTATTTAATTATTTAATCTTACTAACTCTTAAAGAATATGCCTCTATTGATTCGTCAGCTTTTTTAGGATTAAGTTCCATCCAATCAACTCTTCTAGCCTGTCTAAATAATACTGTTTCATTTTCTACAGCTTTTCTTTCTCCAGTAGAACTATTATCTAACATGAACTTTAATCTATCTACAGCTTTTTCAAGTTTATAGTCACCAGCGTATTTAGGTTTTCCACCCACAAGTTTATATAAACCTTGTTTTGGAGCCATTTTATCAAATGCTTTTTGCGCAAGTGCTGTACCTTCTATTTTCTTTCCACCTGATTTTGTATCTATATAGTGTTCTAGATTTGTAGGAGAATCAACAACACCTGGTAGGAATGGTAAGTCTGACCAAGCATCAAACATTTGCACATTGTTCATATATCTACCTTTAGGTCCTTCTATTTTTGTTAAATTCTCTAAAACAATCTCAGTACTTGTAGGAGAACCAGCTACACCTGTACCTCCTTGTAAACCAGCAAGATAATATTCAGTTCTATAACCTATACCTGGTGTTTTAGTAGTTGTATTTCCAGGCTGAACAACAGATCTACCACCTGACTTGTAATATCTTCCACTTTCATCTTGAGATAAACCAGAGGTTCTGGCTTTTAAAACTTGATCAAACAAAGCATCTTGATATTGTTGATCAGTTGGTTTCATCGTGCTATATGAATTTCCAAAACCATCGTCTAGTTTTCTAAGATCTACATTCCATCCATTAGCTGCTTGTTGAACGTTTGAATTAACACCTGCAACTTTAGAAACTAAAATAGATTGCATGTCTTCTCTTATTTTCTTCGTGTCTAAATATGATCTAACTTCTTCGGTAGCTCTAGAACCACCTTTAGATAAACCTACTGTATCTTGAAATATTTCTTCAGTACCAAAATAAGTATCAGCAAATTGACCATTAGCCTTTACAATACCTAAACCTTGACCTCCTTTACCATCATCTGGCTTCATTTTATCTAGACTTTCAGATACTAATTGAGGAACGTTTGATATAAAAGCAAAATTATTGTTTTCATTAACCATCGCATTCCAGGCTCTAGCACTTATATATTTTTCTCTATATTCTCCTTTTTTTAATACACCATCCGTAGTAGTAGTAGGTTCGAATCCAGAAACTTTTATATTTATATCGTTTTTACTTTCATCATAAACCATTTCAAAATCAGCATCACTATATATACCACCTAAAGCGTTAACAAAGTATTGATTGTCATTTAAATTAGAAGCTTTTTCTTCATCAGTAATTGTTCCATCTCCATCAATATCACCACCATCACCTACTATAGTTACTTTTTTACCTATAGTTGCAGCATTTTTTTTCCAGTAATCTCCTGTTTTTTTAAAGCTTTGAGTTGTAGCTTTTGTTAAAGATAAAAGATCATAGTAATCTGTTATTGCTTTTTGAGCAGATATTCTTTTTTCTTGATCACCAAACTGAGTTTTTAAATATATCTGAGCTTGTGTTGCTACATCTATTCTTCCATTTAACGTTCTAGTTAATTCATCTTGTATTGCAGATGTTTTAGGAGCTGTAGCTAGATTACTCATTTGTTCAAGACCCCATATATCTGCGTCTGCTTGAACTTTTTGCATGTTTTTTAATATATTATCTTGTCTATTTTGTTCTCTTTGTTTTGCTAACTCATCTTTAGCTAGTTGCCCAGCAAGATTTTGTTGGCCTTGTTGTAGAACAGCAACCATAGACATAGCGCCAGTTGGTCCAGATGATACTCTTTTTGGATTGTCGTAAGCTCCCATTGTTATTGTTTTAAATTCATGTATTTTATATTAGAAAAAACCACCACTTGTTCCAAGTAAATTAGAAGCAGCATTGTATTTAGCTCCTTCAGCAGCACCAGCAGCAGCTTCAGCGCTTCTAACATCAGCGGCTGATTGATCTATTAATCCAGCGGTTCTATTTAATTTAGCTGTTTCTCTGGTTTCTGTAGCGCCAAACATAAACTGTTGACCCATAACATCCGCGCTTTGTAAACGTTGAGCTTCTTGCATCTTAGCTTGTTGAAGTTGTTGTTCTCCTTTAGCTTGTAGTTTTTGATTTTGTGCTTCTTGCATTTCAATACTAGCAGAAACTTGTTTCTTGCTTTGTAAAGCTGCTTGAGCTAAAGCTGTTGCGCCACCAGCACTTGCGCCTGTAGCTCTTATAGTATCTAATGTATTAGCTAATGATATATCAGCTTGCTCTGCTTGAAACTCAGCCGCTTGTGTAGCAACTCCTAAGTTAGCAAATGGATTACTTAGTTTTCCACTTAGATCAGTTACGTTTTGGTAAGGATTAATTACGGGTTGTCTACTATCTTCTAAAGATTGTAGCTCAGCATCTAGACGTAGTCTTTCGGCTCTTTTACCTCTAAGATCATCGTCTGCTCTGTTACTAGCGCCTATTGCTCCAGCCATACCTATTATACCTTGACCAACGGCTATTCCTGCTCCCATATTAATTATGTTTATATATTATACTGTGTTTCTTTTTATCAACTTTGTAATCAAGTTTTTTTAATTTATCTAAAACTGATTCATGTGGTGTAGTACACCAAACTGCTTTTGCTCCTTTTCTAATGCAACATTTAACCGATGTATCTATTAACTTAACAATAACATCTTCTCTGTCTTTTTTTCTATATTTTGGATTTGCAATTAAAAAATCACAATACCATATAGGTGAGTTTGTTTGAAACATAAAAACTGCAGCTATAAGTTCATTGTCTACTAAAACAACTAATCCACTATTACCATTATCAGGTAAAAGTTCTATATCTAAATCAGTTTTATTATAATGTTTCCACCAATTGTTTATTTCTAAAAAATCTTTCTCAACATTTATGTATCTTACATCAATCATTTAATTTAATTTAATAACCATTATTCAATACAAAATTGCTTTCAATTGAGAATAATTGTTTATCACCACCAAGCTGTGTTGTTGTATCTGTAGAGAAAGTTACAGAAGCATAAAATCCTTTTATACCACTCATACTATTTCCCCATATAACCTCACCTTGATTAGCCGTGCTATTGTTTACTAGATTAGCAACATATTTATTTTCTTTTCTATCAAATCCAACATGTGTTCTACTGTAAGGTGGACGTGTTGTTCCTAACAGTGTATTATAATTTGCTCTAAGAATATCAGCATTGAAAGATAAAAGAGTCTTATTAGCTACACTCATATTTTGACTAAGCGTTAATACTCTAGTAGCTACAACAAAACTAACAACTGTAGTTCCACCAATAACACCTAACCCTGATACAAGTGCTCCAACAGTAATTGGTCCTTTAAATCCAACCTCTAATGAAACTACACTAGATACGGAAGCTGAAGCAGTTGTTCCATTTCCTGAAATTGACACATATTCTCCTTCATAATAACTTCTAACTATATCTGATGAATCATTTTTTAAATCATATACTCCTAACGGAAATTCTTCTGATCCAGTAGAGTCTGATATAAATGACTTAACTTTCCATCCATTACTTCCTTCGTATGAAACTGTATTAAAGTTTTTAGACGTTGACGGTGAAGGATTAAATATAGCTGTTACAGTACTTAAATAATTTACATTATAAAAATTACCTCTGTTGACACTTGGATCATAATGTTTAAACAACCCATAACCAACACTAGGATCTTTAGCTATACTATAGAAGTTATTTCTTATACTAAAAATTTGATCTGGTTTGTACGAATAAAAACTAGTCCATCCATTTATTCTTTCATCAAAAGAAAGAGTTTTAAAAGCTCCATTAGGTATCACTATAGGGTTTGTTTGTGTAGATACAACGTATTGATCATTGTGAACATCAAAACCACCTCTTATAAAGCCTAGACTACTATTAGTATCTATTCTATTCATTTCATCCCTAAAGTAATCTCTCATACCATAAGCTGAGATTTCAGTAATACCATCCCTAGATAATCTAAGCATTGCATTATTGTTTTTATCTGCAAAATATATACGATAACCGTAATTTGCAAAACTTTCTGGATTTTTACTTATTCCATACTCACCGGCATAAGGTTGTATAACACCTATTACTAGATTTGAAGCTGTTACTGCTCCTCCACCTTCTGCACTATATATAGCGTCTTTATCTATAAGAGCTCTACTTACTTTACCTTCCTGAAATAAAACTATATTTGTGTCTTGAGAATGAAGTTTTTGTATAGATCCATTTGAAGGATCTGCTGTTTTAGTTATATCTTCTCCAACTGAAAAAACATTAGTTTGATTTATTCCTGTTGTAGAATTAAATATTCCAGAATATATTAAACTACTTATTCTTATAGAAGAATTAGGATCAGGTTCTACTAAATAAGCTTTTACTCCAAAATCAACAGTAGTGTTATTATAACCACCTCTTATTCTAGATTCTTCTATAGCCCAGTTAAACACACTAGTGCTACCGCCATCTACAGCTGGATAACCACCTAGTGTTTGTGGTATACCTAAAGAACCATTCCATATAGGCTTGTCCTCATGATTTGTTTTCTTTAATATAAACGTGTTAAAATATTTAACTTCTATTACTGCTCCCATACTTAATTATTACTTGTTTTATAATTTAATTACTAACAACAATCTCCACTTGAACAGTCTTGAATATTAAAAGTATAACCATCAGGTGATGGATTTAAAGGTGCTAATGGTGAACCAGCCGTTTGTGTCCATACAGGCGCGTTTGGTCCATTAAAAACAAGTCCAGGAATCCAATTCGAATTTTCAATACCATCTAAAAGATCAGCAACAGTACCAATACTTATTTTTCGCCAATTACAATAATAGTTTGGATTTGTTGAATTAAGTCCAGCACAAGGCCCAAAACATGGGTTTGTAGGTTGCGGAGAAGGATTGAGTATATCTGAACCTGGAATTTGAATAGCTGCTGCAGCTCCGTTTTGTGATAATAATTCGTTCCAAGGACCAGCACCGGCACCACCTGCGTTTTGCCCAGTTGTTCCAAACCAGTTATTTCTAGGAGGAACTACATCTCCATTAGAAGGTATAAAAGCATATAAGCCATTAAAACCAGATGAAGGTAGTATACTAACTTTTAATACAAAAACAGTAGCTCTAAAAGCACCATTTGGCGTATTAGGTTCAGCTGCACTTAATGAATAAGAACCATTTAATGTCCATTCTTGAAAATCTGAAACAGGTACACCTGTGTCTACTATTATATCACATTCTACTGAAGAACCAGCATCACTTAGTTTTACTTTTATAGTATAAATTAAAGCAGGCATAGTAGGATCATCAAAACCTAAATTCACTAGCTTTACACTAGAACCAGTGTCTCCCTCAGTTGGGTCTTCTAAACCATAATATTCTACATCAACACCGTTGTTGTCTTTTTGTGATAATATTTCAAAACTTAAACCTAAACCTCTTAATCTACTTTTAATAGTACCTGCAACTATTACATTCGTACCGCCTGAACCATTAGAACCACCAAGCGTACATACTGCTCTTGTAGTTGTACCATTTGTTATTGAAAGGTTTATAGGACATGCTGCTATTGAAAATGGAACAATTGAATATATAATAGGATTTTCATTACCTAAATTTAAGTTTTCATTTATTGTTATATTTTGACCATTAACTTGAGCTTTCATTACTACTTGAAAAGTTCTAAGCTCTATTTCAGGACCATAATAAACATTATCCTCCCAAACACTTGTTGTTTTTAAATTGTATTGAAAAGTATTAACTCCTGTTTCTACTAAATCAAAATAACTAGTAACATCAACATTAAAGCCATTTGTTACTTGAAACAAAGCTAATTCACCTCCAGCATCAATATCAGCACTTGGAATAGTAACACCAAAACTATCTACTAAATAAAAAGGACTTTGTGTAACGTTAGGATAAACTAAAGGTACTCCAACACCTTGTGGTAATCCTTCTGTAAAAGGCGCGTCGTTAAAACCATTAAGGCCAGCCGCTCCACCACTCTGTTGTATTATAGCGCTGTTTAATTCTGAAACTATACCAGATGTAGTTGTTTCCCAAAATATATCTAATAAACTTTCTACTGGTTTTGTTTCGTAAACAGCTAACTGTTGTATACCTGGTGTACCAACGCCTTGAGTTACAGAAATTACATCACCAATTGTTATTGGAACTGAAGTAGCAACTTTTAATGTACTAAAATTAACAAAAGTTATTTCAGCACCAAGAACAACGCTTGAAACATTACTTACTGAAATTTCAATACTACTTGGGTTTATTGCAGATATCACAGTATTTTCAGGAACACCTACACCGCTAACGCCCATCCCAAGAGCTAAATCAAGTTTAGAAGAAAGACCTATAGTAGTACCTGTGCTAGACGCAGTAACAGTTCTTATAGGATTTGTTACTGGTTGTCCAGTAGTAAAACCAGGCGATACTACTAACAGATCTTCTGGTAAACCAGGGCCTGTAACTATATCACCAACAACTATATTAGCATCTACACCTATAACATTTACTAATGGCAAGCTATCAAAAGTTCCAGTAATAGCCGCTGTACCACTAACAGCTGTTATGTTTGTGTTTGATATTTGACCTATTTTTTTAGCTGTACTTATTCTAGCCACATAAGGGTTTGATTCTAAAGTATAAAACTGTGTAAAAAAGTTAGGTTGTGGAGGTGTTAAAGGATCGTAATCAAATAAATCAAATAAAGTAGCTATAGAACTTACTGTGTCAAAAGTTCTTCCTGGAAAATACTGCTCATTACTTTCGCCATAATTAACAGAGGTTATAGCTTCTGAAGAATTTTGAACTCTTCCAAATAATTCAACTGAACTTCTAAATTGTCTTTGTGTTGGTCCAACCTCACTTAAATCTCTAGGAACTTTATTTATATTATCATTTATTAAAACCGTATGTGATGTCACGCCTATTTCCAATGTTTGATCTTCTGGATAAGCAGCCATTATACCTGGTAAATATACATTATAATATTCTTGTTCTGTTTGTTTTACTACTATCTTATATGAATACCATCCTAATGGATTATATTTTATACTTGTAGAATCTCCATTGTATATACCAGGTTCACCTGTAGTTGGGTTATTACTTTCACCAAACACAGTGTTAAACAACATCTTTATAGAATCACCTGGCCATTCATCAGGGTCTGTACTAGATGGTATGTATGGTGAATAAAGCGTTGAACCAGCAAATGTCTTAGCTCCAACTGTAATTGTGTTAAAGTTATTAGAAAGTATAGTGCTTGATTGTCTTCCAAATCGATCAGATAAAACAACTCCTATTTGATAATTTCTATTTGTTTTTAAAGAACTATTAGGATATTCTGTTATACTAGTGTAATTCTCAACATCTCCAGCTGGTGTAAAAAATAACAATTCATTTACGGTTACTGTAACCGATTGATTAAAAGTTACTTGCGTGCCTGTAACAGATATAACAAAAGTATTAGCAGGTACTCCTACACCTGAAACTAATGAACCTACTAAAACAAATATATATGTTTTTGACAAATCTATTACTGTTCCAGAAACCTGACTTGATACCGTTGCAAAACCTTCTTTTAGATCAAAAGTATTTTTAGCAGTAACAGCTACATTGTAATCTATTGAAGCAGGTGGAGTATGTTTGTCTTGAAAGTTACCATATATTACTCTATTACCTGAAACCTCTTGAGCTAAAGCTCTTACAGGTGTTTTATCATAAACTCTTATTAATTCTTTAGATGGTAATGTTTTAAAAGGTTTTTTTGATTGATAATCGTATATATAAAAATTAGGTTCTCCTAATGTTAACACGACATCATTAGCTAGTGTTTGAACAGCACTAAGTGTTATTGTACCAGAAGTTGGTACAGCTTGCTGTGGGTTTGTAGCTTCAAAAGCAGCTACTGTTGGAGAACCAACAATACCCAAGCCTCTAACATATTCACCTACTTTTACACCACCTTGTATATTATTAACAACAATTGTTGCAGAACCTGTTATAGCTCCGTTTACATCACATATACCAGCCTGAGCGTTTATAGTGGCCATAGAGACAGTATCTACTACCTTCACAGCTAATTCATCAGATTCTTTATATAGTATGTCTAGATTGATTGTTTTTAAATTACTAGCTAACGTGTAATTTGGGTAGGGAAGAGGTATTCTAAGTTTTATACTATTAACTTTGTTTTCTACAAAAGAAACTAAAGTACTTCTATACGCGTCGCCTTGATCTTCTACTTTTGCTAGACCTGTTTTATCGACACGCATAAAATATCCATCTTGTTTTGGTATAAAAGTAGTTTGCGTGAATGGAGAAAATATAGAATATTCATTATCATCGTATTGAAATCTATAACCAAATCTAACAAATTTATCTTCTAGGTAGTTTGGATCTCCTGCAAATTGACTATTGTAATAAGGGTTAGCATTAAAAACAATCATTTGATTGTCGGCTATAGTTACAGAACCTGATAAAACTAAAACACCTGATGCATTATCATAGGTAGAAACTGTTGTACCTGTGTCAACCACCGTATAAGGAAGACTAATACTTCTTAAAGCGACTGGAGAACCAGTAGCGTTGTAAGTTCCGTTAGCCACAACTATATCACCTGTTACTCCATCTATTACATGATCTGTACCAGTCACAGTTGCTGTTGCTAAAGCTGTACCTCCGTTAGGTAAGTTTATACTAACAACATCTTTCATTGTAGTTTCATATACATTACTAGAAGGATTAAGCCCAGCATAAAGCTCTATTGCTGAATACGGGTTGTATTTAGCTACAGATATTTGATCTTCAG